>Ga0194133_10005788_pt1 | contig 15586 bp, 16 predicted proteins | sample TA2KigOf40mmetaG_FD_155448 | JGI IMG/M metagenome (GOLD analysis project Ga0194133, IMG submission 155448) | Freshwater microbial communities from Lake Tanganyika, Tanzania - TA2015055 Kigoma Offshore 40m | ecosystem: Environmental > Aquatic > Freshwater > Lake | place: Tanzania: Lake...
GCCAACATGGGCTTTGCCCGCGCCGCCGACGTGCCGGTTGTGCTGGCAGGCGACATCGACCGGGGCGGTGTGATTGCCCAGCTGGTGGGCACCAAGGCGGTGATGGACCCCGCAGATGTGGCGATGGTTGCCGGGTTTATCGTGAACAAGTTCCGCGGCGATCCGCGGCTTTTCGAGGATGGGTATCGCTACATAGAAAGCCACACCGGATGGCGCGGGTTCGGGGTTTTGCCCTGGTTCACGCAGGCGCATCTCTTGCCGGCAGAAGATGCCCTGGACATCGCTTCGGGTCCGCGAACTGGCGGGATCACCATAGCCTGTCTGAGGTTGTCCCGGATTGCCAATTTCGACGATCTTGATCCTTTGAAGGCCGAACCAGGCGTCAATCTGGTGATGGTGCGCGCGGGCGAGGCAATTCCGGGCGATGCGCGGCTGGTCATTCTGCCGGGATCAAAATCAACGCGCGGGGATCTGGCCTTCCTGCGCGCCCAAGGGTGGGACATTGACCTTGCGGCCCATCTGCGGCGGGGCGGGCATGTCTTGGGCATTTGCGGTGGATATCAGATGCTTGGGCATCGCGTGTCAGACCCTGAGGGCATAGAAGGCCCGGCAGGTGACACGGCGGGGCTGGGGCTTCTTGATGTGGAAACCGTGATGACCCCGAACAAGCGCCTCTTGCGCGTCTCGGCCACCCATGTTGCGAGCGGTCTGCCGGTTGAAGGCTATGAAATTCACATTGGTCGCAGTCATGGCCCCGATTGCAGGCGTCCTTTTGCACTGGTGGACGGCAAGCCCGAAGGTGCGATCCGAGCCGATGGCCGGGTGACAGGCAGCTATCTGCACGGGCTTTTCCATCAGGACGCCTTTCGCGCGGCTTTTCTGGCGGGGCTGGGCATTCACACAGCCCCCCGTCAGCACGGGGCCGAAATCGAGGCGGTTCTGGATGCGCTGGCCGACCATCTGGAAGCGCATCTTGATGTGCCGGGGCTTCTGGCCTTGGCGCGTTAGGGGCGCAAGGCGCTTTGCAGGCGGCTCCATTCGGCCTCCGGACCTGGCAAGCCAAGCCGAAGAAGCGTTTCCGACCAAGCGAAAATCCGGCTCCAAATCTTGTGGTGGGCAAGCTTGTCTTGCGCCGCCTTGGCGTTGCCTGTGTCGTAAAGTCGGAACAACTCTGTCCCGCCCGCCAACCGCCAACCCGCGCTCAGGGCCAAAGCATCGGCGCGGGCCGCGTCGGCCGCCAGCTGGGCACGCATGGCGTCGGCCCATGCATGATCGGCCAAGGCTTTGGTGCCGATTTCAAGGGCGGGACCAGAGGTTGGCCAAGGCCCGCTCATCTGCGTCAAAGCGGCGATCTCCTCGGCAGTGCCGAAGGCAAAGCCCAATCGCACCCCGGCCAGCCCGTAAAACTTGCCGAAAGAGCGCAGGACCAACAGGCCAGCGCACCCTGCATGAGGCAAAAGCGACAGCGCAGGTGTCACGTCGCCAAAGCTTTCATCTACGACCAATAGACCGACTTGCCCAACCAGCACCAGAAGGGTTTCAGGCGAAAACTGGCGGCCATCGGGGTTGTTGGGGTTGACGACGACGGCCAGATCCGCGCCCTGCAGCCGGGCCAGATCCGGGACAGTCTTGGTCTGCCAGCCTTCAGCCTCAAGGCAGGCCGCATGTTCGTTGTAGGTCGGACCAAGCACCGCAGCGCGGCCAATCGGGCGCAGGCGCGGCACAAGCTGGATCGCAGCTTGCGCCCCGCCAAGTGCGACGCCAGCGGAACCGGGATTTGCGCCCCAAGCCGCGGCCGCCGCGGCCAGCAAAGCAGCCTGTGCCGTCCTGGTCGGTAGGTTGCGCCACGCGTCAGCGGACAAGGCAGGCACAGGCCAGGGCCGTCGGTTGATGCCAGTGGAAAGGTCGATCCAATCCCCTTGGCCGTAAACCTTTGTCGCCTGATCGAGATTCCCACCGTGATCGCGCATTTCGTTCCCCGTCATGCCCCGCAGGTAGCCAACTGATGGACGCCTCGCAAGCCCGCTTCGCGCAAACGCGCCACGGCCTGCGGCGGCACTTGTCCGGGGCGAAATATCAATGCGCGGGCGGCACCGGAATGCGAAATGGCAAAGCCGAGTGCGCCAAGATCGCAAGCCAAGGCTTCGGTCGGGTCACCCACGGGCCCGCGCCGGGCAAGACAGCGCCGCGCGCTTTCACTGGCAAGAGCGGCGAAATGGGCAAGATCGCCGCCCGCTTGCCATGCCGTCACCAGATCGGAAATATCATCATAGTCCTGATCGCCGGCGCGGGTCGGGCGCGGTGGCCCCCAGAACCCGGCCAAAAGATGCGCCCGGGGTTGGGGGGGCAATTCCCCCAGAACCTGACCCAGGCGCGGCGCCCAAAGCAGTCGGGCAGGCAAAGGATACATCAAGGGGTCGCTCGCCCCTTCTGCCGCGATGCAGGCCCGCGCCAGCACCTCGGGCGCAAAGCCGACACCTGCCGCGGCCAGAAGCCCGGCTGTGGACATGCCGGTTCCCATCCCCGGCGGATAGGGCAGACGCAAGAACGTCCGGCTTTGAACTGGCCCAAGGGTGCGGCCAAAGCGGACCAGAACGGCAGGCGGCAAAGCACCATAGCCGATCGCATGGCAGGCAAGCGCGCGCGCCGGGTGCCGCCATGCAGTCAATGCCACGCCCTTTGGCATGAGCGTCACCAGCGCCAAAGGCCCTTGCGGCCCCAGACGGCCTTGCAGCCATTCCCCGAAATGACAGGGCAGAAAGATCGGGCCTTCAGCCCGCATGCTGACCCCAGCCTTCGTGGTAGATCAGATCATCCAAAGGCAGGCGCCGCGCCCAGCCTTTGGCCTGCAACTCCGGTTCGGTGTGAAGTTCATCAACATGGCCAAGGCACAGCCATGCAACGGGGCTGACATGATCGGGCAAGCCCAGAATGGCGCGCAGGTCTTCGCGGTGAAAGATGCTGACCCAGCCCACGCCGATCCCCTCGGCTCGGGCGGCGAGCCACAGATTCTGCACCGCACAGACGGTGGAAAAGAGGTCCATCTCGGGCTGATGGGTGCGACCCAGCACAACCGGCCCGCCTCGCGTGTGATCGCAGGTGATGCACAGGCTGACCGGGGCCTGAAGAATGCCTTCCAGCTTCAGTGTCGAATACAGCGGGCGCGTGGTGTCGGGAAACATGGCACAGGCCTCGTCGTTGGCGCGGGCAAAGGCGGCTTGCGCTCTGGCTTTCACGGCAGCCGACCGGATCAGGATGAAATTCCACGGCTGTGACAGCCCGACCGACGGCGCATGATGCGCCGCCATCAGCAAGCGGCGCAAGGTGAGCTCGTCGATCGGGCGATTGGTGAACTGGCTGCGGACATCCCGACGCGAGTGAATGGCGCGATAGACCGCAGCCCGCTCGTCCGGTGCAAAAGGGCCCGCGGGCTGCAACTGTGTCTCGGCGAAAACGGCATCTGACATGATATTCCCCTTGGCGCAAAACAGGGGCGACCGCCGGCCTTCGGCTGCCCCGGTTTCGTCTGGCCGGTCTTCTGACTTGGCTTCACAAGGGGACGCGCCTTCCCGAACCTTGCAGCCAGTGGCAACTGCGACCCCCTCTGCCTTACAGCGTTGGGCACGTTGTGGAATTGCACCACATTCCCGATTCTCCCCACGCAAGCAGGGCACCAAACCATGCCCGCATAGCCTATGCTTGCGCGGCGGGCAACGGGTTGGAACCATCGTTCGACGTGCCGGACGGGTTAAGCAGGGCAAGCAATGCGTCCGCGTTGCGCGGCATCTCACCGCCGGTTGGGCACAGGCCGCGGGCCTGGGCTGCGCGCCACACTTCGACCAGAACCGAAGGGCGCAACCCCGCCCGCGCCAGCAAGTCAGGGTCAGACAGCATCACCTCCGCCCGGCCCTGCGCCAAGACAGAGCCATCGCGGAACAGCGCCACATCGTCGGCCAGCGATTGGGCAAGCTCGATGTCATGGGTTGAAAACACCAGCGTCATGCCGCGCTGGCCAAGCTGCTGCAACACGGCGATCAGCTGATCTGCGCCTTCGCGGTCCAGCCCCGCCGTCGGCTCATCAAGCAAGAGAACCTCCGGCTCCATCGCCACGGCACCCGCAATCGCCACCCGCTTTTTCTGCCCACCGGAAAGCAGATGCGGTGAACGCATCGCCAGATCGGCGATTCCCATTGCCTTTAGCGCGTTTTCAACCCGAGAGCCGACTGTTGCGGGGCTTAAGCCTTGATTGAGCGGACCGAAAGACACATCCTCGGCCACGCTTGTGGCAAAAATCTGGTCGTCGGGGTCTTGCAGCACAAGGGCGACGCGGCTGCGCCAGTGGTTCAGGCCGCGCCGCGAATAGTCAGCGGTTTGACCCGCAAGAAGCACTGTCCCCCTTTGTGGACGAAGCGAACCGTTCAGGTGCAGGAAGAGCGTCGATTTGCCCGCGCCGTTTGGCCCCAGGATGGCCAGCTTCCGCCCCGAGCTGATGGTCAGCGACAGATCGTTCAAAGCTGGGCTTTCCCCCGCGTAGGCAAAGACCAGCTGATGTGCCGAAAGAATGGGGGTCACAGCATCAACCCCGCCAGTCCCACAACCACAAGAGTCAGCACCACCAGCGCCAGCATCCGGTTGCAGACCGGAACCTGCCTTGTCAGCACCCGCATTTCGCCCTGCCAGCCCCGCGCCGCAAGTCCGACCTCCATCCGCCGCGCCCGTGCCAAAGCGCGCGGCAAAAGATTGGCAATCACCATGGCGGTTGACCGAAGCCAGCGCCGACGGCTGGAATGGCCAAGCCGCGCCCGCTGCGCGGCAGTCATCGCGGCCGCCTCATCGGTGATAAGGAAGACAAAACGATAGGTCAGAAGCGCCAATTCAACCAGTTCGAGTGGCACTTTAAGCCGCCGGAGACCGCCGAAGAGATCTGCCGTGGGTGTGGTCATGGCCACGAACATCAAACAGAAGCTCGCAGCCATGGCACGGACCACCAGTCCGGCGGCCTGCACCGCGCCTTCGGGCGCAAAAGCAACACCTGTTGGTCCCACCGTAACCAGCAGCATCAAGGCCCCGGACATCAGAAACCCCAAGGGCAGCGCTGCCGTGGCCAGCCACAGCCGCAGCGGCACGCGCGCGCCAAGGAAGGTAAAGCCCAGAACCGCCAGCGTCACCAGAACCGCCCCCGGCCAAGGCGGCAAGATCAGTGCCAGTAGCAGGAATCCAAAGCCTATCAGGGCTTTTTCCTTAAGCGCCCGATGTCGCCAGCGGTTCTGGCTTGCGGCCCGGTCAAGCGTTCCGATCGCCATGTCAGGCCCGCGGCGGCGTATCGCCGTCTTTGAGGTCCTTTGATCGACTGCGCTCATGCGCCCGACCAATGGCATAGCCGACAACCAAGGCGCCGAGTGCAGCCTGAAGCGAGAAAAACATGCTTTCGATCTCGCCACTGGGGGGCGTCCAGATCGGGTCGAACCACGTAGCAAACCCTTCGGTCTGTTCAACCAGCGCGGCCGCCGCACCATCCGCGCCGCCGAACTCGCCGCCCTTTAGAAGCGGCACGATGACCAGCAGGGCAACGGCCAGCAGCATCCAGTATGAGCGTTTTGACATCACTTGCCCTCGCCTGCCAAAGTGGAAACGCGGTCTTCATCCCGTATCTTGCCCGACAAGGCCTCCATCACGACAACGGTCAAAAGCCCCTCAGCAATGGAAAGCGGCACCTGCGTGATAGCAAAGATGCCGCCAAACTTTAGGGCCGCGCCGAAAAACCCTGACACCGGATCAGGGTAGGCGAAGGCCAGTTGCAGCGAGGTGAAGACATAGGTCGCCAGATCCCCAAGGCTAGCCGCCAGAAAAACCGCGACGGCAAAGGGCATGCCAAGCTTTCCGGCCAGCTTCCAGATGCCAAAAGCCACCCAAGGCCCCACGATCGCCATGGAAAACGTATTTGCGCCCAGCGTCGTGATCCCGCCATGCGCCAGAAGGAGTGCTTGAAACAACAGCACAATCAGCCCAAGCACGGCCATCACCGAAGGGCCAAAGACAATGGCGCCCAGCCCGGTTCCAGTGGGATGCGAACACGATCCAGTGACCGACGGAATTTTCAGCGCCGATAGCACAAAGGCAAAGGCGCCCGAGGCCGCAAGCGTCAACCGCGCTTCGGGCCTTTCGCGGATGATCGCGCGAATGCGCGCCGTTCCGGCAACCACAAACGGGGCCGCAGCGATTGTCCAACCCAAGGCATGGGCTGCGGGCAAATAGCCCTCCATGATGTGCATGTCTTATCCTTCCACATCGAACGCGCTGCTATCGAATGATCCGAAAGACACCCCGCCTCGGACGGCTTGCAGCAAAAGAGCGATGGCAGGTCTCCTGACTCGCGGGTCGTTGCACCTCGGTCGCCTTCCCGGCCTTTTCCCCCTGTGGAAAAGGGGATGACCAGTGGCATCTGACCGAGGACTCGCCGCTCACAGTTGCGGGGGCAGCCACGGATTCGGCCCCTGATGGGTAATCCTCACCGTGTTCCCTTTTCATCCCTTGGCTTTGGGAACCATCACGCGCAGGTAAACGGGCGTGGCGGGCGATGTCAATGAAAAGCCTTATGTGTAGAAACTCGTTAAAGATGCTTCCTGAAGCGCCGGGCCGAGATTGAGGAGTTGACCGAGGATGAAGCTGTCAGCGAGCAGGAACGGCTGAAGCGGAAGTGGTCGACCGTCGAAGCCTTGGTCGGGGCTGAGAAGCGCCTGCAAATGGTTGCCGAAGACCTCGTCGCCCATTTCGAGGCGCGGGTACAAGCGATGGACGGCAAGGCCATGGTGGTCTGCATGAGCCGCCGAATTTGCGTCGACCTTTACAACCAGATTATTGCGCTGCGCCCGGCCTGGCATTCCGACGACGACAACGAAGGGTCCGTGAAGATCGTGATGACCGGCGCGGCCTCTGACCCGGAATCTTGGCAGCCCCACATGGGCAGTAAGGCGCGGCGAGATCTCTTGGCAAAACTAGCGAAAGATCCCAAAGACCCGCTGAAACTGGTGATCGTGCGGGACATGTGGCTGACCGGCTTCGACAGTCCGTCGATGCACACGATGTATGTCGACAAACCCATGCAAGGCCACGGGCTCATGCAGGCCATCGCGCGGGTGAACCGGGTATTACGCGACAAGCCTGCAGGGTTGATCGTCGACTATATCGGCATCGCCCAGAACCTAAAGTCAGCGCTGTGCCAATATTCCAAGTCTGACCAGGAACAGGCAGGGATCGACGAGGCTGAAGCTGTCGCTGAGTTGCTGGAGCGCCTCGATGTCGTGCGCGCCAAGTTCCACGGTCTTGACTATTCCAAAGGAATGAACGGCACGCCGCACCAGCGACTGGTTACATTGGCTGAGGCTCTCAACTGGATTCTCGCGAAACAGGATGAGGCCGCCCAACGCGAAACGGACAAGGAAGCCAAGAAGGTCGCGCACCGGCGGTATCAGGATGCTGTACTTGGGTTGTCCAAAGCCTTTGCCCTCTGTTCAGCGAGCGATGCTGCCCGCGAAGTTCGGGACGCGGTCGGGTTCTTCCAGACCGTGCGCGCAGCGTTGTTCAAAGCAGCCGACACTTCGGGTCGGTCTGCTGCCGACCGTGACCTTGCAATCCGCCAGATCGTGAACGGCGCTGTTGCCTCGACCGAAATCGTCGACATCCTGTCAGCAGCCGGGCTGTCTTCACCGGACATTTCCATTCTGTCAGATCAGTTCCTGGCCGAAGTCGGACAGATGGAGAAAAAGAACCTCGCACTGGAGGCATTGAAGAAGCTCCTAAACGACGAGATCAGATCGCGCAGCCGGTCGAATGTGATTGAAACCCGCAAGTTCTCGGAACGGCTCGAAGAGGCCATCGCGCGTTATCACACCAATGCCATCAGCACGGTTGAAGTTCTGCATGAGCTTATCGCCTTGGCCAAGGATTTGCGTGATGCAAGGCAAAGGGGCGAGGAGGACGATCTTACCAAGGATGAGATTGCGTTCTACGATGCTCTTGCCGACAACAAGAGTGCTATCGATATCCTTGGCAATGACCAACTCAAGCTCATCGCCCATGAACTGCTGAAGGGGCTTAAGGCAAATGCCAACATCGACTGGGCCCATCGCGACAGCGCCCGCGCCTGCCTGCGCGTCCTTGTGAAACGGATCTTGCGCAAATATGGCTACCCGCCAGACCTAGAAGGTGCTGCGGTCAGGGGCGTGCTCGCACAGGCTGAGGCGATTCTCTCGGATGCTATCAGATAAAAATTTGCGCCCTTTTCGACGAGAAACTAGGCGCAAATCAAAAGATGGGCTTTATGATGGGTGTCAGAGAAAATTCTACGAATTTCCTATAAATATCAATGATTCGTGGCGGTCCCGGAAGGATTCGAACCCTCGACATGCCGCTTAGAAGGCGGCTGCTCTATCCAACTGAGCTACGGGACCCCGGGGCCGTTCTAGACCAAGCTCTTGGTCATGAAAAGGCTGTTGGGGTCATTCCAATAGCCTTCAAACGGGCCGCAGACGCTGTAGCCGGCCCGCTCATAAAGCGCGCGGGCGGCGATGAAGGTGGGCTGCACCCCGGTTTCCAGCGACAGCCGCGTGACGCCCGCCGCGCGGGCGGCGGTTTCGACATGGGTCAGCATGGCCTTGGACAGGCCCCTGCCCCGCGCCTCGGCCAGCACATGCATCGACTTGATCTCGGCATGGGTCGGGTCGGAAAGAAGTTTGAAGGCCCCCATGGCCAGCGGTTGCCCGGCATCGCGCGCGACAAAGAACTGCACCGCCGGGATGTCGAGTTCCGAGGCATCCATCATGTGGATGCTTTCGGGCGGGGTATCGGCGTGCATGTCGGCGGTATGGCGCTGAAAGATCAGCGCCAGATCCGGACCGACCGGGCTTTCGCGGGCAATGGTGATCGCCATGGGATTACTGGCCGCCGCCCATCATGTCCTGCCCGTTGATCAGAAGGCCGCCGGTCTCGGTCGCCTCGATTTCCCAGATCAACTCGCCATCGACACCGGGCTGCGCCATCATCTGCGCCATGCCCAGCATCGTGCCCATCTCTTGCAGGCCCATTTCGGGCGGGCTGGCTAGGATCGCCTCGTTGATCTTGTCCATGCCCGTGAGCCCGATGCGCGCCTTGCCGACCGGCATCGGCATGGCAGGACCGACGGCCATGCTGCCCTCATAGGTCAGACGGTAAGCGGCGGCGACGGTTTCGCCCGGCGCGATGGTGATATCCAGCGAACCTTCGGGCATGATCGCGGCAAGCATCTGATCGCCGAAATCCGCAGGCGGCATGGCATCGGCGGGCAGGTCCAGAAGCCCAAGCGCAAGCTGGGTCGCCGCCGCCGGGTCAAAGTGGCTGGCCGCGACATCGATCGTCATTTCGGACGGCACCAGACCGGCCGCAAATTCGGGCAGCACGCCTTCGGGCAGGGTCAGCCCCTTGAAGCGGATCGCCTCGCGAAACTTGCCTTCGGCCACGGCACCGTTCATGTCGATGGTCAGCCCGACCTCGTCCAGCCCGACCGGGCCGAAGGGGGTTTCCAACGCCACCGCCTTGTAGCTGCCCGTGATCTGCAGATTGGCAAAGACCGGCATCGCCGCCTTGATCGCGGCTTTCAGGCCGGGCTTGTTCGCCTCGATCAGGGCAGGATCGGGGTTGGCGACAAAGAAGGCCAGAAGCCCGTAAAGACCCTTGGGGTTATAGCCCGTCATCCCGCCCGTGGCACTGCCTTCGGCCATGGTCATGACAAGCGGCATCGCCGGCATGGCTTCCGAGGCGGGCAGCATCATTTCATAGCGCAGATTGCTTGAAGCGGTGGTGAACTGGCCATCCACACCACCCGCAGCGCCTGCCGCCGCCGAGCCTTCGAAGGTCAGGCCGTCCTGGGTGACCTTGACCGTCACATCGCCAAGCTCGGGGTCGATCTGGGTCTGTTCGGTGACCATCTGGTTCATCGCCAGCGTATAGGCGGTGGTATCGCCCAGCGCCTCGTCAAAGGTGCCGCTCAACAGGACCTGACCATAGTCGCTTTTGTTGCGGACCACTCCGGGGATGTCATAGGCGATCGAGACGGGCTGATCCATCTCATAGGCCCAAGTGCCATCGCCGTTGTCGGTGACGGTCATCACCATGGGCGTGATGGTCGAGGTCATGCCGGCATCGGCCGGGATCTTGGCCACAAGCGGGGCGGCATCGAAGGTGACCTTGTAGGCGTCCCCATCGACCGCGACCGCGACCACCCCTTCGGTCGTGCCCAGATAGGTCTGGAACACGGCCAGAAGATCGGCCGCCCCCTGATCGGTGGCTTCGGCAAGCGCCGTGGTGGACCACAGGGTCATGACGCAGGTCAGGCCCAGGGCCGAATAGGACAAGGTCCGCATGGAAAAGCCTTTCAAATCGGCGATTGAAACAGGACCGCCCCGAAAGACTGGCGCGGCAACGAAGGATCAGTGGGTCCAGGCGCCCTTGCGGTTGGTGGCGAAGTTTTCGCCATAGCCGCCGGGGCGGATGTTGTGCTTGCGCGGCTTGGGCTCGACCACATCGGCCTCAATCCCCTTGGCGGCCGCATAGGCCAGCGCCGCCTCACGGCTGTCAAAGCGCAGCTTGACCTGGGTCTGGGTGTCGCTGGACGAGGTCCAGCCCATCAAGGGATCGACGGCCCGGGCGCTGGCGGGGGCATATTCCAGCACCCAGAGCTTGGTCTTGCCGACACCCGATTGCATGGCGGTTTTCGCGGGCTGATAGATGCGGGCGCGCATGGCGGAACCTCCCAAGGACTTTGGTCCGGTTATTCCGAAAACAGGCGGAAAGTGCAAGGCCGAAAGGCGGTGCAAGGTGCTGCCGGCTGGTCACGGGGAGTGTGGGTGGGGTGTGTGGTGCGACCAGCCGGCAGCGAAGTTTGCTGCTTGCCCGGTCACTTTGCCCCAGCATCCCACAACACGCAACCCAAAGATGCATATGTTTTCAGGAATTTTCCTTAAAATTGCACTCCAATCCTTAACCTTGTCGCCACCAAGGTTAACAGCTGCTTACCGAAACCGGGCCTGAGCCCTTTCACCGGAACAAAAACAGAATAGACTACCGCCGAAAGGGAATCAGCCATGCCCCACAACAATGCCAACCAGCCCACGACGCGCCCTGAGGTGCTGACCCGCCCCAAGCTTGAAGGCGGCCGGCGCTTTGTCATGCAGACGCCGTTTCAGGCTGCGGGCGATCAGCCGGTGGCGATTGCGGAACTGGCAGCGGGAGTCATGGCGGGCGAGCGTGACCAGGTGCTTTTGGGCGCGACCGGCACCGGCAAGACCTTCACCATGGCCAAGGTGATCGAGGAAACCCAGCGCCCGGCGATCATTCTGGCGCCGAACAAGACGCTGGCGGCGCAATTGTATGGGGAATTCAAGGGCTTCTTCCCCGACAACGCTGTTGAGTATTTCGTTTCCTATTACGACTATTACCAGCCCGAGGCCTATGTCGCGCGGACCGACACCTATATTGAAAAGGAAAGCCAGATCAACGAACAGATCGACCGGATGCGCCATTCGGCCACCCGGGCGCTGCTCGAACGCGACGATGTGATCATCGTTGCTTCGGTCAGCTGCATCTATGGCATCGGGTCGGTCGAGACCTATTCGGCCATGACGCAGGACCTGACCGTTGGCGGGATTTACGACCAGCGCCGCGTGATTGCCGAACTGGTCGCCCAGCAATACCGCCGTCAGGATGCCGCCTTTCAGCGTGGGGCGTTCCGGGTTCGGGGCGATGTGATCGAGTTGTGGCCCGCCCACCTGGAAGACCGCGCCTGGCGGTTTTCGTTCTTTGGCGAGGAGTTGGAAGCGATCACCGAATTTGACCCGCTGACCGGCGCCAAGACCGACAATTTCCGGCAAATCCGTATCTATGCCAACAGCCACTACGTCACCCCGCGCCCGACGCTGCAACAGGCGATCAAGGGCATCAAGGACGAACTGTTTCACCGGCTGAAGCAGTTGACTTCGGAAGGCAAGCTCTTGGAGGCGCAGCGGCTGGAGCAGCGCACCAATTTCGACCTTGAGATGCTGGAGGCGACCGGCTCTTGCGCCGGGATCGAGAACTATTCGCGCTGGCTGACGGGGCGGGGGCCGGGCGAACCGCCCCCCACCCTGTTCGAATTCATCCCCGACAATGCGATTGTCTTTGCCGATGAATCCCACGTCTCGGTGCCGCAGATCGGCGGCATGTATCGCGGCGACTATCGGCGCAAGTTCACGCTGGCCGAACACGGGTTCCGCCTGCCCTCTTGCATGGACAACCGCCCCCTGAAGTTCGAAGAATGGGACGCGATGCGCCCGCAGTCGATCTTCGTCTCGGCCACCCCGGCGGCCTGGGAGTTGGAGCAGACCGGCGGGGTTTTCACCGAACAGGTGATCCGCCCGACCGGCCTGATCGACCCGCCCGTCGAAATCCGCCCCGTGGAAATGCAGGTTGATGACCTGCTGGACGAGATTCGCAAGGTGGCGGCGCAGGGCCTTCGGGTTCTGGTGACCACGCTGACCAAACGGATGGCCGAGGATCTGACGGAGTATTTCCACGAACAGGGCATCCGCATTCGCTACATGCACAGCGACATCGACACCATCGAACGCATTGAAATCCTGCGGGATTTGCGGCTGGGGGCCTTTGATGTTCTGGTCGGAATCAACCTTTTGCGCGAAGGCTTGGACATTCCGGAATGCGGGCTGGTGGCCATTCTGGACGCGGATAAAGAGGGCTTCCTCAGGTCGGAAACCTCCCTCATCCAGACCATCGGGCGCGCGGCACGCAATGCCGATGGCCGGGTCATCATGTATGCCGACCGGATCACCGGCAGCATGGAGCGCGCGCTGGCCGAAACCAACCGCCGCCGGGCCAAGCAGATGGCCTATAACGAGGCGCATGGCATCACCCCCACGACGGTGAAGAAGAATGTCGAGGACATTCTTCTGGGCATCTATCAGGGTGATACCGACCAGTCCCGCGTCACGGCCAAGGTGGAAAAGGTCAATGTCGGCCAGAACCTTGCCGCCCATCTCGATGCCCTGCGCGCCCAGATGCGCAAGGCGGCCGAGAACCTGGAATTCGAAGAAGCCGCCCGCATCAGGGACGAGGTCAAGCGGCTGGAGGCGGTGGAACTGGCCGTGGCCGATGATCCACTGGCCCGCCAATCGGTGATCGAGGAGGCGGTGGAAGAGGCCGTTAACGCGCGGGGCCGGTCAACGGCGGGCCGCGCGGGCCAAAGGGGCGGCAACAAGCGGCGGGGGCGGTAGCGGCGCGATCAGACCACGCCCACCACCTCATACATCACCGGCTCAAACCCCTTGCACAGTGTGTTGATCTCGCGGTTGCGCGCCCGCATTTCGGGGGTTCGCAGCATGGCCTGGTAATCCTCGCGCGCGCGCCATTGCGAATAGTTGCAGATCCGCGTCATGGCGTCGTTCATGTGCAGCCCGGCGGCGACAAAGCCCGGCTGATGGCGGATCACCTCCTCATAGGCGGCTTGCAGCTTTTCCATCAGGTCATGGGCGGTGGCGGGCGTCATCTCGAAGGTGGTGATGACGGTCTGGCCGGCAAAGCCGGGGGCGATGGTCAGGCGGTGGTCAGGCATGGACGGGTCCTCCCTGCCCAGCACTCTGCCATGAGTGACGCGAAAAATCATCCCGTTTCCGGCCCAAAGCCGCTAGGCTGGTCTCAAGGGAGACCCGCAATGCCGCAAGATCACGATGCCTACAAACCCGCCGAGATGGCCGCCCTGGTGGAGGCGGTGGGGGTTGCCAAGGCGCGGCTGCCCCTTGCCCGGATGCTGACGCTGGCCGTGCTGGCCGGGGCCTTCATCGGCTTTGGCGGGGCGGCCTATCTGATGGTGATGACCGGGGCCGATCCGGGCTTTGGCCCGGCGCGGCTTTTGGGCGGTGTGGTGTTTGCGTTGGGTCTGATCCTGGTGATCGTCGGCGGGGCCGAGCTTTTCACCGGCAATGCGCTGATGGTGATGGCGGCGGTGGAGGGCAAGATCACGCCCGGCGAACTGGCCCTCAACTGGGCCGTGGTCTATGTGGGCAACTTTTTTGGCGCGGTGGGGCTGGCGCTGGCCTTTGGGCTGACGGGGATGCTCGAGGGGCCAATGGGCGAAACGGCGGCCAGGCTGGCCACCGCCAAGGCGGGAGGTTCGGCCTTGACCTGGCTGGTCAAGGGGGCCTTGTGCAATGCGCTGGTCTGCCTTGCCGTCTGGCTGACCTTTTCGGCCCGAGACACCACCGGCAAGATCCTTGCGATCCTTTGGCCCATCACCGCCTTTGTGCTGTTGGGGCTGGAACATTCGATCGCCAACATGTTCTTTTTCCCGCTTGGCCTTTTGGCGGGGGCGGACGTTGCGCCGTCGCTGATGCTGGGCAGTCTGTTCTGGGTGACGCTTGGCAATGTGCTGGGCGGCGCGGGAGGGGTGGCGCCGGCCTATCGTCATGCCTATCTTGGCGGCAAGAGGGGCCAAAGATGACCGACAACCGCAAATACAAGTTTCTGGACCGCGATCATCCGTTCTTTGCCAAGACCTGGGTCCGGGGTGCGACCGTGGCGCTGCCTGCGGGGATGGCGGTGCTGGAATTTGCCATGGCCAGCCCCGGCTTTGGCATCCTTTTTGCGGCCGCCGCCGGCTGGGCGCTGTGGGAGTTGTTCCTGCGGCCCTGAAGGGCCTCAGCAGCGGATGCTGCCGCGCATTTCGCCGCTGTCGCCTTTGAGCGTGCTGTCGACAAGCGTGCAGCCCGTCACCTCGGGGATCAGGTCGATCATCGTGGCCCGGATGGCCTGATGCGCCCCACGCGGGGCATAGCCAAGGCGAATGACCTCAACCCGTTTGTCGGTGTGAAACAGGAGGTAGTTGCGGCCATCGCGGCTGACCTCGCTGCGCTTGGCGCCAAAAAACTCGGGCGCGGGCTGTGCGCCGCAGGCGGACAGAAGAACGAGGGCGGCGAGAGAGAGGCGGCGGATCATCATGCGGGCCAGCATCCGACAGGATGGTAAACGAAACCTTAATCGCCCATGGCCGTGAATATCCCCCCAAAGACGCCCTGCGAACGCCCTGATTTCGCGGCGATTTTGCCACGGACTTGATACAATCAAGCCAATCCCGCCGCATTTGTCATTATTTTGCCCCAATTTCACGTCGTAACGCTTAACCTGAGAGCAAGGCGCGACATCAGCGCCATTCAAGGAAAACCCGACCGGGCGTCAGACCCAAGGCGGGAGAGGCAGAGCAGGAAGAACCGACGTGCCCGTTTACAATGGCACCTCCGGCAACGACACCCTGAATGGGAGCACCGTGGCCGACACGCTGAATGCCTTTGAGGGCAATGACTCGCTCAACGCCGGGGCGGGCAATGACATTCTATTCGGCGGCGACGGCAATGATACCCTGAACGGCGGGAGCGGCGCCGACACGCTTTATGGCGGAGCGGGAAATGATGTGGCGACCTATGCCGCTGCGACGGCGGCGGTCAACGTCAGCCTTGCCACCGGTCTGGGCAGCGGCAACCACGCGACCGGCGATGTGCTGTTCGAGATC
>Ga0194133_10005789_pt1 | contig 15585 bp, 12 predicted proteins | sample TA2KigOf40mmetaG_FD_155448 | JGI IMG/M metagenome (GOLD analysis project Ga0194133, IMG submission 155448) | Freshwater microbial communities from Lake Tanganyika, Tanzania - TA2015055 Kigoma Offshore 40m | ecosystem: Environmental > Aquatic > Freshwater > Lake | place: Tanzania: Lake...
CGCTTGCGGGCAGGCTGGTGGCGAGGGTTTGCCCGTTACGGTCGAGGATCTTGCCGCGCGAGGCGGGGAGCTCGAGCGTCCTCTGGTAGCGCACCTGACCCTCGCGCTGCAGATAGTCCTGCGAGAACACCTGCAGCCACACGGCGCGCGCAATCAGCGCAACAAAGCCCAGCGTCAGAAGGAAGAAGGCAATGCGCGAGCGCAACGCCGACAGCCGCACCTGCAGCAATGGCGTGGCGCTCATCGACACAGGTCGGGCACGCCGCGGAGCCTGGTTCATGGCGCTGCTCCTGAGCCCGCCGCAGTCACGGAGCTCGCAGTGCTTGCAGCGGTTGCAGGATTGGCAGCACTACCGGGATTTGCTGGAATGGCAGCGTTTCCAGCCTGTGCAGGAATGGAAGCGTTTGCGGGTCTGGCGGGATTTGCAGGATTTGCGGGACTTACGGGACTTACGGGACTTACGGGACTTACGGGACTTACGGGACTTACGGGACTTACGGGACTTACGGGACTTACGGGACTTACGGGACTTACGGGACCTGCGGGATTTGCCGCATGCGCCGCATCGGTCGTACCCGCCGCAGTTGGTGCTGCCTCGGTGGCCCACGCAAGCGGCGGGGTCTGCCGACGCGTCGCCACCGGAGGTATGGTGAGGTACATCGTTCGGTCGGCCGATGCGGAGCCCATGCCCAGATCGCGCCGTGCGCGCTGATCGATCATCGAGGCCTTGGCCAGTCGTAACTGATCCAGCTGCAACTGCTTGAACTGGATGTCGAGTTCCCGGCTGCGGGTCTGCATCCTTTCGAGCTCGATGAAGAGCTTGCGCGCGCGGTGTTGCGAGTCGACGAGCAAAAGCGCGCACGCTACAAGCACTGGCACCAGCAGAACATTGAGGCGGTAGTGCACTTCAGCGGCCCGGGTCATGGCGCTTGCGCGCATACCGCAGCACCGCCGAACGCGCCCGCGGATTACGCTCGACTTCAAGTGCATCGGCCAGCACCCGCTGCGGCGCTTCGAAGGGCCAGTCACGCCGCTCGGGAACCCCGGTGACCGGATCGGTTTTGGCGCGCGCACCGCTTGCCTGCGCCAGATAGTGCTTCACCCTTCGATCCTCGAGCGAGTGAAAGCTGATCACCGCGAGCACCCCACCGGGCTTGAGGCATTCACGCGCTGCTTCGAGACCCGCATCGAGTTCGGCCGATTCCTGGTTGACCTGCATCCGGATCGCCTGAAAACTGCGGGTGGCCGGATCCTTGGCCTCGTCGCGACCCCTGGCCTTGCGCCGGAGCACCTTGCGCACCAGTTCGGCAAGCTCTCCCGTGCTGCGCAAGGCCTGATCCCCGAACCTCTCCCTGTGATCCTGGATCGCCTGCGCGATGGCACGCGCGTGCCGCTCTTCACCGTTGCTCCGCAGCACTGCCGTGAGTTCCTCGACCTCCGCCTGCAGTAGCCATTGGCGCGCGCTGATCCCTTCGTTGGGGTTCATGCGCATGTCGAGCGGCCCGTCGTGTCGAAAGCTGAAACCCCTTGCGGGATCGTCGAGCTGCGGCGAGGACACGCCAAGGTCGAAGAGCACGCCGTCGAGCGCCGGCACTTCAAGGCGATTCAAGACTGCGGCGATCTGGGCAAAGCGTGACTGCATCAGATCGACGCGTGCCGCCGGCCTGCCATCGTCACGCTGCCAGGCAAGCGACCGGCCGTAGGCCACCGCTTGAGGATCACGGTCGATCGCAATCAAGCGACCCTCGCTGCCAAGGCGCGCATGGATCGCCAGTGCATGGCCCCCGCGGCCAAAGGTGGCGTCGAGATAGCAGCCGCAAGGATCAACGCCGAGTGCCGCGATCGTTGCTTCGAGCAAGACCGGCTGGTGTAAAGCATGGTGCACCCGCCCTGCCTAGAAGCTGAATCCGGACAAGGCCTCGGGCATACCGGCGGCGATCGCCTGCTTCTCCCTTGCACCCAGCGCATCGGGATCCCAGAGCTCGAAGTGCGATCCCATGCCCATGAAAACCAGCTGTCGCTCGATCCGGGAGGCTTGCCGCAACTCGGGCGAAATGAGGATGCGACCCGATCCATCCATCTCGACGTCTTCGGCACTGCCCAGGAAGATGCGCTGCCAGTCGCGCGCGGCAATGGGAAAAGCGCGGATCTCCGTGCGCTTTGACTCCCACACCGGACGCGGAAAAAGAAGCAGGCATCCGTCCGGGTGGCGGGTGAGCGTGAGCGCCCCGGCGCACTGCGCGCTGAGATCGTCGCGATGCCTCGAGGGGACGGTAACCCGCCCCTTGGCGTCCAGGTGCAGAGACGACGTTCCCTGAAACATGATCGACGTTGCGCCCGAACTTCAGGCGCACGCTTACCCCGCAAAGTCAGCCCTGTTTGCCCCGCCGGACGATTTGCCCAGCACCCCGATCAACACGGTAGGAGGCAGTGTACCCCACAATTTGCCACTTTTTCCTACAATTCCCCACTTTACATCAGCAAAGAGGCGAAGTCAAGTCGGTGGTCGAAAGATTTCTCAACCATGACAGCGACTTAGCTGGTGGGGAAAGCGGGTCTGTAGGCCGGATTCTGTGAGGCTTCGTAAAGCCCGACGGTCATTCCTCTGGGCCGTGCATTGCTGCACGGCTCTAGCCACCGACCCGCATGCGCATCGCGGAAGGACGACCCGCCGGGACCCCCGAGGGGGTCCCTTCGCATGCCTACTTGGTGTTGCTCCGGGTGGGGTTTGACCTGCCGTCGCTGTCGCCAGCGGCGCGGTGGGCTCTTACCCCACCTTTTCACCCTTGCCTGCCGTGCTTGCACAACGGCCGGCGGTATCTTTTCTGTGCCACTTTCCGTCGCCTTGGGCCACCCACGAACGCCTGCGCCCGTGTGCAGCTTGCTGCGCCTGGCCGTTAGCCAGCACCCTGTCCGATGGAGTCCGGACCTTCCTCTGCCGCCTCATGTGGAAGCCGCAGCGACCGTCCAACCCGCTTTCCCCGCAAAAATGGTACCGCAAGACCCGGGCGATGCAGACTCTCGCCTGCGGGCGACCGTGCAAGGGCCTCAGGGTCCTTGCAGGGCGAGGGCCTCCGGATGGTCCTCCATGTAGGCCCTGAGGATCTCGGCAAAGTCGCGATCCGCCTCGAGCCCCATCGCGCAGGCGCGTGCGGTGTCGAAACGCGCCGCCCAGGTGCGGACCAGGCGCACCACAGCCGGGTCCGTGCGTTCTTCGACCAGCGCAAGCGCTCGCTCGCCGACCGCTTCGCGCATCGCCGCAAGCTCCTCACGCATCGTGACGGTGAGCCCGGGAAGGTTGATCGCGCGATGCCAGCCCCACTGTTGCGCATCGATCTCGAGGGCGCGGATCAGCATGCGCACCACTGCACGCGGTGAGGCCACCCACATCGCCGTGTCCGGGTCAACCGGCAACACCGCGGCGCGGCCCGCGAGCGGCTCGCGGATGATGTTCGAGGCAAAGCCCGAAGCGGCCCCGTTGGGTTTGCCCGGACGGACCACCACGGTCGGGATCCTCACCGATCGACCGTCGACGAAACCCTTGCGGGTGTAGTCCTGCACCAGCTGCTCGCCGATGTACTTCTGAATGCCGTAGGACCCCTGCGGGGTGGGTGTGGTGTGGTCCGTGACCACCTCGGGAAGGCTCCCACCGAACACTGCGATCGAGCTCGCAAAGAGCAGCCGCATTGGGCTGGCAGATCCTTGCAGCTGCCGGCGCGCACGGCAGGCCTGAAGCAGGTTGCGGGTACCGTCGAGGTTCACGCGAAGCCCGAGATCGAAGTCGGCCTCGGCAGTGCCGCTCACGACCGCTGCAAGGTGGATGACGGCGGCCGTGTTGTCGCGAAACAGTGCACTCACCTGGTGAGGATCGGCGATATCGCCGCAGCAGTAGCGCACACGCGGATCCAGGATCGCACCAGGCATCACGTCGAAGGCGGTGATGGCCTCGATCGGCTGCGCCGGTGCCGGCTCGAGCGCAAGCCCGCTCATCTTCAGCAGGTGCGCGATGCACTGCTGCCCCAGGAAACCCGAACCGCCCGTAACCACAATGTGCATAGCGCCTCCCTTTTGCTGGTCTTGCATGGCTCACCCTGCAAACGGACGCCGCCGCGGCGTGATCCGTCCCCTGATGCGCGTCAGACCTTGACCCGCGATCTTCCGCGAGCCTCACGGAAGACCGAGGCGTCATCATAGAACGTTGCATCACGGTTCGCAGCGCACCAGCCGGGTATGCCGAGCACCGGAAGGGGATGCAAGGCAAACCGGCCGATGCTGTGCTGACCACTATCGGCAAGGGTTGAAAGACGCTCGGCGAGGAGCCGGTCAACGGCTGCCACATCGCGCATGCCTGCGACTGCGAGCGGCGCTGGCGTCGACGTTGACGGTGACGCTGACGGTGACGTTGACGTTGACGTTGACTTTGGCGGTGACGGTGACGATCGCGGTGACGTCGGCGTTGGCGTTGTATCTCGCGACTCGAGGATCAGCACATGCGCGGTGATCGCCTTGAAGGGACGCATCATTTTGTGCAGGAGCGCATGCCCGAAGAGATGCAAGGCTTGAGGCCACCGTGCCCGCCCCTCGAACAGGAGGGCGTTCCAGCGCCGTGCGCGAAGCCAACTGCAAAGCTCCGGGTCGGGCTCCACCCAGATCATCCCGTTCTCGTCGAGCAGCGTCAGGCGGTCACGTAGCGCGCCCCGCGTGCCCGAAGGGCTCGCGGTAGCGCAACCATGCAGGCGGTTGATCTGCGCCTTGCTGCGCGGCCAATGCAGCCAGATGATCGCGTTGAAAAGGTCGTGCCAGGCCCCGTCACCCACCACCCGGGTGGGGACTGCACCGCTTGCCTCGATACCCGCTTCGTAGGGTTGGCCTGCGCACTCGCGTGCGTCGATGAAACGAATTGGCATGCCCTGTGCGGTGCAGCAACGCCGTTGTTGGGCCTCCTGGTTGAGCCACGCGAGCCTTGCAGTGGGCGAGGGGCACGCGGCGGAGCAGGCAAGGCTGTCTGCAATCCCTGCCCACCAGGGCTCATCCCATCGGCGTTCAGGGTTCATCGCTCCCGCACGGAACGATCACGCCAATCACGCGTCAACTTCATGCCAGTCCGGCCAACAGCCTGCCGAAGGCGGACGCACCGGCGGGCTTGCTGCCCTGAAGGCGAAGTTGCCACTAGCCGGTCGCCGCGCCGATCAGCCCTTCGAAGCGCCAGGGCAGGTGCTCCCCCGCTGCGAGCGGAACAATGCTGTTGCCCCGACCGAAGGGCAAGGCATGGGGAACCTCGCTGGCTTCGCGCAGCATGCTCACGCGCCTCGTGTGCGGCGCGAGGCCGTAGAACCGCGCGCCGAACACCGCAGCAAAGTCGGCCAATCGGTCAAGGGCTCCGGCAGCCTCAAAAGCCGTCGCGTAAAGCGCGAGCGCGTGCGGAGCGCTGTAGCAACCGGCGCAGGCGGCTGCGTGTTCCTTGAGCCGGGCTGCGTGCGGTGCAGAGTCCGTACCCAGGAAAAACCTCGGCAAGCCCGAAACTGCCGCCTCCAGCAGTGCCTGCCGGTGCACTTCGCGCTTGAGCACCGGCAGGCAGTACCAATGCGGACGCAAACCCCCGCGAAAGATCGCGTTACGGTTGTAGAGCAGGTGCTGCGGCGTGATCGTTGCTGCCGTGGGCCCTTCAGCCTGGCGGACGAACTGCGCAGCCTGCCGGGTGGTGATGTGTTCAAACACGATTCGCAGGGCAGGAAATCGGGCACGCAGCCCTTCCAGCACCCGATCGATGAACACGGCTTCGCGGTCGAACACGTCGATGTCGGCGTCGGTGACCTCGCCGTGCACCAGCAGGGGCAGCGATCGCTTCTGCATGCGCTCGAGCACCGGACCGAGTCGTCCCACCTCGCTTACCCCCGCATCGGCATGGGTGGTGGCCCCGGCCGGATAGAGCTTGACCGCGTGAACCAGCCCCGAGTCGGCCGCTGCGTCAATGTCGGCGGCTGTGGTGTGGTCGGTGAGATAAAGCGTCATGAGGGGCTCGAAGCGCAGCGCCTCTTCGAGCAACCAGGCGCGACGCTCCGGTTCGCAGCGCAGTACTGGGGGCTGGTCGCTGGCCGTTACCGGGCTGTGCGCCGTTGCGACGGCTGCACGCAAGGCCTCACGGATGCGCGTGCGGTAGTCGCGCGCCTGATCGCACCGCACCACGGGAGGCTTGAGGTTGGGCATCACGATCGCCCGCCCGAACTGCAAGGCGCTGGCCAGCACGACATGGCGCAGCGCAGCACCGTCCCGAAGATGCAAATGCCAGTCGTCGGGAAGCGGGAGTTCGATCCGGGTGGCGGAACTTTCGGGCTCACCCGGCGGACTCAGTGGATTTCCGCCGCCGCATTCGGTGGAGTTCATGGTGCGTGCACGGATTCAGGAAGCCCTTGGCAGGACGACGATCGCGCGGTAGTCGTTGACGTTGGTGAGCGTGGGCCCGGTGTGCACAAGATCCCCGCTCGCAAAGAAAAAACCCCATGCATCGTGCTGGCGCAAGTGTTCGCGGATGTCGACGCCTGCAGCCCGGGCGCGGCCAAACGTGCCAGGGTCAAAGAGCGCGCCGGCGTTATCCTGTGAGCCGTCGATCCCGTCGGTGTCTGCCGCAAGCGCCCAGACGCGATCCTGAGGGCCCAGCGCTTGCAGCAGGGCAAGCAGGAACTCGCTGCACCGCCCCCCCCGCGCTGGGGCCTGGCCGCGGCGCGCCGACGATGCCGCCAGGGTAACGGTGCACTCACCTCCGCTCAGAAAGACGAGCGGCGGCTGAAAGCCGGGATTGCGCCCGCCGAGTGCTTCGCGCACCAGCGCGGCCATCACCAGCGCCACCTGCGAGGCTTCACCGCAGATGGTGTCGCCGAGAATCACCGGTCGGACACCCCGGGCCTGCCAGAATTCGGCGGCGCGAACGAGGCTGCGCGCCGGTGCGCCGATGATACGGTTGCTCACGCCAAGAAAGACCGGATCGCCGGGTTTGGGCGTTTCCTCGCGTTCGCCGCGCGCGCCCGCCCGCAGATGAGCCGCCACATCGGGCGGTGGCTCCACGCCCCAGTGCGCCAATACCTCGACGGCGTCCTGGAAGCTGCTCGGATCCGGAGCACAGGGCCCCGAGGCGATGGCCGAGGGATCGTCGCCGGTAACGTCCGAGATGATCAATGCGCATACCGAAGCGCCGCGCAAAGCCGCCGCGCGGGCCAGCTGACCACCCTGGATTCGCGAGAGGTGCTTGCGCACAATGTTCATCGCTTCGATCGGCGCACCGCTGGCGAGAAGCTGCCCGGTGAGTTGCCGGACCGACGCCAGGCTGACACCCTCGACAGGAAGGGTGAGGAGCGCCGATCCGCCACCCGAGATCAGGGCAATGAGCTGATCGCCTTCGCCAACTCCAGCCGCGAGCGCAAGCATCCGCGCTGCGGCCTGATGTCCGGCAGCGTCGGGCACCGGATGCGCGGCCTCCACGATCCGCACCGCCGCGCAGGGCGCAGCATGCCCATAGCGGGTCACGACGAGTCCCTCCAGTGTGCCGCCCCCCGCGATCCGCACCGGCTCAGTTCCACGGGCTGCGGCCGCGCCAACCTCATTCGGAACCGCCAAAGCCACGCCGGGCCCAAGCCAGGCGCGTTCGAGGGCTAGCGCCATCTGCGCCGAGGCCTTGCCCGCGCCCACCACGCAATTGCGCCCACCGCTGGGAGCGGGCAGTGCTTCGGCCACCACCTTCAGGGGGTCGGCCGCCGCAACTGCGGCGTGAAAACTCTCGATCAGCGCCTCACGCATCGCAGTCACACCCAACTGGACCCGGGCGCATCGCTCAGCCCAGCGCCTCGACCACGGCCCTGCCGACTTCTTCGGTGGACGCCCTGCCCCCCATGTCGGGCGTGCGAGGCCCCTGTTCGGTCACCGTTTCGATCGCCCGCAACACCGCATCGTGGGCCTGCCGATGCCCCAGGTGGTCGAGCATCATGGCAGCCGACCAGATCTGTCCGATGGGATTTGCAACCCCCTTTCCCGCGATATCCGGCGCCGAGCCGTGCACCGGCTCAAAAAGCGAGGGAAATCTACCCTCTGGATTGATGTTGCCTGAAGGAGCAATCCCGATCGTGCCGGTGCACGCCGGCCCAAGGTCCGAGAGGATGTCCCCGAAGAGGTTGGATGCCACCACCACGTCGAACCAGTCGGGATTGCGCACGAAGTGTGCGGTCAGGATGTCGATGTGAAACTTGTCCACCTGCACCTGCGGATAGTTCTTGTGCATCTCTGCAACGCGCTCGTCCCAGTAGGGCATGGAGATGAAGATACCGTTGCTCTTGGTGGCTGAAGTGAGTTTGCGTCTCGGGCGCCGCGCTGCGAGTTCGAAGGCATAGCGCAGAACCCTGTCAACACCATGGCGGGTAAAGATCGCCTCCTGCAACACAAACTCCCGCTCGGTGCCGGCGAAAGCCCTTCCACCTACCCGCGAGTACTCGCCCTCGGTGTTCTCGCGCACAACATGGAAGTCGATGTCACCCGGGTTGCGGTTGGCCAGTGGTGACGGCACCCCGGGCATGAGTCGTACCGGGCGCAGATTGATGTACTGATCAAACTCGCGGCGAAAGAGGAGCAGCGAACCCCAAAGCGAGACATGGTCGGGCACGGTGGCCGGCCAGCCCACGGCACCGAAGAGAATCGCATCGTGCCCGCCGATCTGTGCCTTCCAGTCCTCCGGCATCATGCGGCCGTGTCGCTGGTGGTAGTCACAGCTGGCAAAGTCGAAGCGATCCAACGCGAGCACGAGCCCGAAGCGTTGCGCCACCACCTCGAGCACAGCCAGCGCAGGAGGCATCACCTCCTTGCCGATCCCATCGCCCGGGAGTACCGCAATCCGGTGCGCTCTCCGGGGTGCTTCGTGGTTTGTGCCTGAGGTGTCCTGCGAGGCGGTCGACATGGGGAGGGACTCCAGGGTGGGGGGATCGGGGGAACTGCCCCGATAAGCAGCAGACGTCTGGAGGAGCATGCCACAGGCGTTGCGGGTTTCATTGCGGGAGCGCGATTGCCCCTCCTGCCGGGCTATCGTCTTTTTGCTGCATCGTCCAGAGGCTCGCGTAAAGACCCTCGCGGGCAAGGAGCTCCTCGTGGCGACCCGACTCCACGATCCGTCCCTGATCGAGCACCAGTATCCGGTCGGCGTCTGCGATGGTTGAGAGCCGATGCGCGATCACCAGCGTGGTGCGGCCCCGCGCCGCCTGGCGTAGCGCCTCCTGCACTGCCTGCTCATTGCGCGAGTCGAGTGCCGAGGTCGCCTCGTCGAGAATCAGGATCGGCGGATTCTTGAGCAGCATGCGTGCGATCGCAACCCGCTGCTTTTCCCCGCCCGAGAGCTTGAGCCCGCGTTCACCCACCGAGGTCTGCAGACCCTCCGGGAGGCTCGCCACGAAGCGGCTGAGCTGGGCTGCCTCGATCACATGGGCGATCTCCGCCTCGCTTGCCTGCGGCCGACCGTAGGCGATGTTGTAGCGCAGCGTCTCGTTGAAGAGCACGGTGTCCTGTGGAACGAGACCGATCACCGATCGCAGGCTCGACTGCCGGTAGTCGCGCACATCGCACCCATCAACCTCCACAACACCCTCCTGCGGGTCATAGAAGCGGAAGACAAGCCTTGTGATCGTGGACTTTCCCGCCCCGCTCGGCCCAACCACAGCGAGTTGTTCGCCTGGCCGAACACTGAAGCTCAGTCCGTCGAGTACCCGGCGCGCGCCGTCGTAGGAGAAGCGCACCCCGCGAAAGGCAAGCGAAAGTCCGTGCGCGGGGGTGGTTGCCGCGCCGCTCCCTGCGTAAACACCCTGCTCCACCCCGCCCGTAGCCACAACGCCGGGCTGCACCCCGCTCCCAGCGCGGGGGACGGCCTGGGCCCTGGCGGCGCCCCCCACCTCGCGGGCGTTGGCGCGGTCGGCCACCTCACGCGGTTGCTCGAGCAGACGAAACATGTTTTCCACGTCCACCGTCCCTTGCTTGAGTTCGCGGTACAGCACGCCAAGGAAGTTGAGTGGAAGGTAGAGCTGGATCATGAACGCATTGACCAGCACAAGGTCGCCGAGCGTCATGGTGCCGGCCACGACGCCCTCGGTAGCGCGCCACACCATCAGCGTCACGGCCACCGCGATGATGCTGCTCTGACCCAGGTTCAGAAGCGACAACGACGATTGCGAGCGCAGCGTTACGCGTTGCAACTGGCGCAGGCTCGCGTCGTAGCGCTCGGCCTCGTAGGCTTCGTTGCCGAAGATCTTCACCGTCTCGTAGTTGATCAGCGCATCGACCGCATGGGTGCTCGCGCGCGACTCCTGCTCGTTCATCTGTCGCCGGAAAGCGGTGCGCCACTCGGTGACGCGAATCGTGAAGACAGCGTAGACCACCACCGCCGCCACCGCGATCCAGGCAAAGGCTGCCTCGTAGGCCCACGCGAGGTAGAACATCACCAGGCTGATTTCCACCATCGTGGGCAAGACGCTGTAGACCGTGTAGGACACCAGCGTGTGCAACCCGCGCGCGCCGCGTTCGAGGTCGCGCGAGAGTCCGCCCATGCGCTTTTGCAGGTGAAAGGCAAGCGACAACTCGAGCAGGTGCCTGAAGCTTTCGAGCGAAAGCGATCGGGCCACCCCCTCGGTGACCCGGGCGAACACCCATTCGCGCAACTCGGTAAAGAGCGTGATCGCCACCCGCAGCACGCCGTAGGCCAGCAGCAGCATCACGGGTACCACGAGGAGGATCTGCACATCGCCGGGCTTGAGGTCGAGACGATCCACGATCGCCTTGAGAATCATCGGCACGCCGAGATTGGCCACCTTGGCCGATACCAGCAGTCCAAGCGCCAGCGCGATGCGCAGCTTCCACGGTGCGAGATAGGGCAGCAGACGCAGCAAGACCGCGGCAGACGGACCTGAAACCGGGGTCCGGTGCGTGGCATGATGAGGGTGCATTGCTTTCGTTCAGGAGTCTTGCGCCGTGGATCCCCGACTCAGCCCCTTGCCCGGCATCTACCCCGGGCGAATACCAACGCTTCGGGTTGTACCGATGCCAGCCGACTCGAACATGCACGGCGACGTGTTCGGCGGTTGGATTATGTCGCAGGTGGATATTGCCGGCGGGATCACCGCCGGACGGCGCGCCAACGGCCGCGTGGCCACGGTTGCAGTCAACTCCTTTCTCTTCAAGCAGCCCGTCCATGTGGGCGACGTGGTGACCTTCTACACCGAGGTTGTGAGAGTGGGGACCACCTCGATCACCGTCTTCGTGGAGGTCTTTGCCGAGCGTGTCCGGCAGCGCGGCGAAATCATCAAGGTCACCGAAGCCACCCTGAGTTTCGTGGCGATCGGCGCAGACAAGAGACCTCGCACCGTACCTCCGGAGGGCGAGTGAGGCATTCTTCCGGGTCCGGCCCTGGCACGGCCCTCGCCCCAGCGGCGGGCCACTACACCGTGCTCGCTCCCGATGCGCTCGCTCCGGAAGGCATGGCTCTTGCACAAAGCCGCCCCGAGGTGCGGCTGCGTCTCTTCCCGCCCAGCCTCGGCACCGACGCGTTCCGTGCACTGCTCGGCGATGCGCACGCTGCGGTGCTCGGACTCACACCGTTTGGCGCGGAGGAGCTCGAGGCCGCCCCGGCGCTGCGGGTGGTGGCGCGGATCGGGGTGGGGTTCGACACGATCGATGTGGCGGCACTTACCCGCCGGGGGGTGCCGCTCATGGTCGCCGGAACCGCCAATGCGGTCTCGGTCGCCGAACAGGCGCTCGGGTTCATGTTTGCATGGTCCAAGCGCATCAGGGATCTGCATGAGCGGGTCACCTCGGGTCAATGGAGCAGTCGCCACGCGAATTTTCCGGTCGAACTCGCCACAAAGACTGTGTTGATCGTGGGCTTTGGACGGATCGGCACGCGCATGGCGAGGCGCTGCGTGGCACTCGAGATGCGCACACTGGTCTACGACCCCTACGTCCGCGGGGATCTGATCCGTGCCGTCGACGCCGAACCGGTCGGGGACCTCGACACCGCACTCGCGCAGGCCGATTTCGTGTCGCTGCATTGCCCGAAGACACCCGAGACGCTCGGCCTTTTCAACGCAGCGCGGATCGCCCGCATGAAAAAGGGCGCAGTGCTGATCAACACCGCGCGCGGCGGCATCGTTGAGGAAGTTGCACTGGCCGACGCGATCGAGCGTGGTCAGCTGGCGGGTGCCGGCCTCGATGTGTTTGCGAGCGAGCCCCCACAGCCCGGCAACCGGCTACTCGGCCTGCCTCAGGTGATCACTGCGCCCCACATGGCGGGCGTGACCTGGGAAGCCTGGAACCGCATGGCCACCACTGCGATCCACAACGTCTTCGATGTGTTCGACGGCCGGCCGTGCCTCGAACACGCAGTCAATCCGGAAGTGTTCGATGGCCTCCACGCAGAGCCAGTCCGCTTTGCAGCTCGAAGAAGTGCAGGCGCCGGGGATTGACCGCAAGCCGCACTGCGGGGCCCGGACGCAGCCTCAAGATGGGCTCAACGCTTGCCCCCCAGTGCCGCATCAACGCAGCGCGCATCGAGGTTCCACAGTGGCTGCTGCACGGGAAAACCTGCGGGGTGCGCCCGATCGTGATCGGGGGCTGCGGATTCACGCCTGCTTCCGGCAAGTCGGCGGACCGCGATCGCGGGTTGCGCATCTCCGCCCAGGTCGAGGGCATGACGCTGGCTGCTCGGTGTGCCGGCGCGGGCTCGCCTTGCAATGCGGGATTCGGTCTCCACCTGGTGCAGTTCCCGGCTCCGGCTAGGCGCGCACGATCGGCACCGAGCGGAAACCCCGGAACCGGATCCTGGAATCCCGTTCGGGCGGACCTGCCAGCGCGAGATCCGGCAAGCGCTTGCGCAGCGCGTTCAGGGCAATCCGCGCCTCGAACCGGGCCACGTTCATGCCGGCACAGGCATGTGCGCCGTGCCCGAATGCAAGCTGATGGTTGGCTTTGCGGCGAATGTCGAAGCGATCGGGATCCTCAAACACCTCGGGGTCGCGGTTGGCCGCACCGATGCCAAGGGTCACGAAGGTGCCCGCCTCGAGCCTGAGCCCCTCGCCAGCGTTGCCAAGACTTAGCGGCTGCAGCAGAACCCGGTTGTTGAGCTGGAGCGGGCTCTCATAGCGCAGACACTCCTCGATCGCCGAAGCAAGGAGCCCCTCGTCGGCGCACAGCATCTTCCATTGCGGACGATGGCAAAGCAGCGCCACCACGCCGTTGGCCATCAGATTGGTGGTGGTTTCGTGCCCCGCGTTGAGCAGAAAGATGCACTGATGCACCAGTTCGCCTTCGCTCAGCCGCTCGCCGTCGACTTCGCCCTGGATCAGACGCGACAGAAGGTCGGTGTCGGGATCCTTCGGGCGCCGGCGACGCTCACCGATGAGATCGCGCAGGAAGCACGAGAACTCGCCCACCGCACTGTTGCCTTGCGCAAGGATCGAGGCCGAGGGCTGTGGCTCGAGCGCCGACAGGATATCGAGCGACCACTGCCGCAACGGCGAACGCTCCCGGGCCGGAATTCCGAGGAGGTTGCCGATCACCTCGATCGGAATTGGTGCGGCAAAGTCCGCAACAAGCTCGTGCTCGCCCGGAGTGTCGATGGCGTCGATCAGTTCGTTGACCCGCCGGACCAGGTCGCCTTCCATCGGAGCAAGCGCGCGGGCATGAAGCGCGGCCATGAGAAGTCTGCGTACCCGGGTGTGCAGTGGCGGGTCGCTGAAGACAAGGCTTGTGGTGTGGTGCTCGAAGAGCGGGGACTGCTCCCCGAACTTTGCACCAAACTCGCGCCTCTTGTCGGAACTTGCCGCAGGCGCGCGGTACACCGTCATCACGTCGCGGTAGCGGGTAAGCAACACGGTGTTCGAGCCGATCCAGCACACCGGTTCCTGCACGCGCAGGGTGGCATAGACGGGGTAGGGATTCTCGACGAATCCCGCGGGTGGATGGATGAGCGAAAAGCTCGATGGGCGCATCATCATGGTGCGATATCTCCGGGGCTGATTGTTGCAGCGCGCCGTCGTTGGCCCGGGGGCACCAGGCTACGGTCGGGGAGCCTGGGCGACCACCGCGCCGACCATCCCGCCACTCACTTCGCCGACCATCCCGCCGCTCACCTCGCCGACCACCGGTCACTCTTCCCGGCGCCCCCGCATTTGAGGACGCGCCGCTTCAAGGTTCACGCGCATGCGCCATGATGCCACCAGCCCCCCGCAGGCTTTCGCGGCGATCCTCTTCGACTGCGACGGCGTGCTCGTCGATAGCGAACCGATCACGCTTCGTGTCCTCACGCGCTGTCTGCAGGACTTCGGCTGGCCGCTCACGCTTGAGCAGTGCGTCGAGCACTTCCTGGGGCGCGCGCTGCAGCATCAGCTCGACCTGATCGAGGCGCATGCGGGGCGACGCCCGGATGAAGCCTGGATTGCCGCCTTCCGGCTCCAGCGCGACGAAGCGCTCCTGCGCGAGGTGCTGCCTACCCCGGGGGTTGCGTCGATCCTTCCGGGTCTGCATGCCGGACTCGGCGGTCGCATCGCTTGCGCCTCCGGAGCCGACCGTCGCAAGATCGAGTTGCAACTCTCCACCACCGGGCTGATCCGCTGGTTTGAGGGACGCATGTTCAGCGGACACGAAATGCCGCGCACCAAGCCCGCCCCGGACGTCTACCTCGCGGCTGCGGAGCACCTTCAACTTGAACCCGGTCGGTGTCTGGTGGTGGAGGACTCGCCAACCGGAGTCCGAGCCGGAGTTTCGGCGGGTGCGACGGTGCTCGGCTTTCTGCCCGAGTTTCGGCAGGACACCCTCGCAAGGGAACTGGTGCGCGCGGGCGCTGTGCGGGTTTTCGACGACATGCGATCCCTGCCCGAACTCGCGCGCTCCCTGGGTCTCGAGCTCTGAGGCGGCCGGGTGTGTCCTGCTCCGGCGGGGGCGCTTCTCCCGCCTGAAGATTCGGCTGACCCTGGCTGGGCCACCGAGAGCGCTCCCGGAGATTGGGTATGAGTACACTTGGGGCCATGCGGGCGTACCTGCGAAAAATTTTCAACTGGCTTGACTGGGGCAGACGCCTTGCGATCAACCTGGCGTTTCTCGGTCTGATCGCTGTGGCCGTCACGGCCGCAGTGCTGAGTCGATCGCCGGGGATCGATGACCAGACGGTGCTGGTGCTGCAACTCAGGGGCCCGCTGGTGGAAAGCCCTGCGGACCTTCGGCGCGAGCGCGTCCTGGGGCAACTCCTCGGGTTGGCGCCGGGCGATGCAGTGTCGCTCCCCGATGTGGTGCACGCACTCGAGCGCGCGGCGAAGGATCCGAAGATCACCCAGACCCTCGTGCTTCTCGACGGCTTTGAAGGCGGTGGCATTGCGAGCCTGGACGAGCTCGCCATGGCTCTTTCGCAGTTTCGGGCGAGCGGCAAACCCCTGATTGCCTGGGCCACCCGCTACGATCAGCGTCAGTTCCGGGTTGCCGCCGAAGCCAGCGAGGTGATCCTGCACCCGATGGGCGAGGTGCTGATCACCGGACTGGGCGGGCGCAGGAACTACTACCGCGATGCTCTCGATC
>Ga0194133_10005792_pt1 | contig 15573 bp, 8 predicted proteins | sample TA2KigOf40mmetaG_FD_155448 | JGI IMG/M metagenome (GOLD analysis project Ga0194133, IMG submission 155448) | Freshwater microbial communities from Lake Tanganyika, Tanzania - TA2015055 Kigoma Offshore 40m | ecosystem: Environmental > Aquatic > Freshwater > Lake | place: Tanzania: Lake Tanganyika...
CAACTCAATCTAATCACACTTTCTATTAGCATTTAATTAAAAGTGACTAGAGAAAGTAAACGGGAAAACGTTGATTTGTCTAATGACGGTTCACCTAATGTTGTTGCGCCTGCTACGGTTTGCCTTTATGACTGTTTGCCTAATACCAGTTCACCTACTGTTCCCCCTCCCAAGAACATGCTTGGTGCGGCAGGTTATGTTAGGTTAGGTTAACAATAAATAATTAGGCAAAATGGTATTAGGCAAACCATTACAGGCAAAATGCTTGTTATACAAACGATCATTAGATGAATCGACATGGTATCAAAGTAAACTATCTGGTGTGACTCTTATAAAGGTGTTGGTCAAATATTACCATCGGTTTAGATTTTTCTGCCTAAACCCTTCGAACGATACTCTTCAAGTGGAACTCAAAAAATCCTTTTTTAAATATTATAATTCACAACCACTATCATTAATTGACTGTGCTGTGCTCATTTTCTATACATTTTATTTCTTAACAGCTTGATGGCAGTTTCAAAAAGAAAAACCATTGATAATAATTTTTTGAGAATTTTAAGCATATTTTAGGGTTTTATTTTCCCTTTATTTTCAAATTTTAAATTTCACTCTAAGTTTTGTATCGTTCCTAGGGACAGTTTGATTCTTAAAAGGTTTATTCATGTATGACAGTGTGAAAAAACAGAAAGAATCAATACTCTGAACTTGAATTATATCATTTTAATAATGGGAGCTAGGTTGTAATCATCAAAACACTTTTGAAAAGTTTTGTTGTATTTATCAATCAATGTAATAATTGAAATAATTCTACTGTTAATACAAGTGTAACCTTTTCTTTTAACGGAAAATTTTGAAAGTTCAATTTTGGTCTAAAACGTTAAAAAAAAAGAAAACGTGATCGAATGAGGGTCAAATTCTAACTTCGTGTTGTTAAAAATGGGCTAGCATCGAGAGTTTTTAATTTATGAAGCGAAATTCTTTGAAATAATTTGCTTAATCGAGAATATTTGATAATCGATTTGTATTCAAATTTAATGTTGTAATAATCTGAAAGGGACAAAATGCAAAAAGTTGCTCCCAGGAAGGATTATTTTGACTTAATTTATGGTCGAAATTTCTATCAAAAACTTTTAATTTGTCTTCTCATGAATGCTTCCACTAAGCCCTCTGCTCTGATAATGCAAGAGAAGTTACTTCCCTTTGGTTTTTCTCAAAAAGAGGAAATAAACTGTTTAGAGTCATAAAAGTTTATTTTTCATTTTTATTACTCGTCTTTTGAAAAGAATCAGCTCTAGGTCTTAGAGACTAATCCTCAATTTTTCTTTCTAAAATTTCAAGGTTTTAAAAAAAATTATTGTTCGTTTGAAATTGAAAAAATAATTTACCCGCGGCAAATTAACCAATTTATTACCTTAACAGTACAGTAACAATCAATTTATCAGAATCGGCAAAAAATTTGTTTGAGATTAATAAATAATAAGAAAGATCTTTTTATATTGTGAAAACTTTGAGATTTTTTCTCTCAGTTTGAAAAGAAAGAGTAGACGAAATATGAAAGAAAGTTTTAAAAATATTCCTTTGCATTAGCGAGCTGTTGGTAAGTAAGATATAGCAGCTTGCTTTTTTCTGCTATCACAACCAGAAAGTTTTTCAAGACACTTACAGTGACCCGCCTAGAAATGAAAGAAGCACAGAGAGAAAGGAGGTATTACTACGAGAAAAAAATGAGATACATTCAAACTTCCCCTAGGATTCTTCTCTTGGAATCCCCCTTAATCTCCTCCCCATAGTTTACCATTCCTACTTGCCTGCATTGCTTAAACTGTAGTCCAATGGTGTTTTGTAGTCATTTTAGGAACCAGGGTGAGATGATAGAGATGAAAAAATCAGGGGGAAGTTTTTCTATTCCAGTTATTCCGCAATCATTCGTAAAACAAGTAATTTTGATTTAAGAAAATGTTTGTAATTTCATAGTCAACATCAAATATAAAACAAAATAATGTATTGAAGTACGAAAACGTCTTGATAAATCTGTCTGTTATACTTTTAGTAGAAAAATTAAATATATAAACATGAAACTTGGCATTCAAATTCACGAAAACTTAGTGATGTACTAAATATTTAGCTTTGATAGCACTATTAAATTCTAAGATTCAAACGTAAAAAAGAAACACTCCAATAATAGCTTTTGATCACTATATCTCTTTCACAAACAAGTACAATAATCTAAATCCTTTTCACATCCACGTAATTGTATCTCATTGCTATGACAACAGGCTGACAACTTTGAGACTGGGGTTCGACCCCCGGTCTGTGCAAAATCTTTGACCTCTGGATTTGCCTTAATTAATGATTTATATGAGATGATTGTATCAGTCAGGATTGATTGTTGTGCAGAAACTTGATATGAATTATCTTTAAACTCAATTAATCAGTATTCACATTTATAAAAAATCAAGTGACTTACTTTCAGTCCAGTCAAAAAGGACTGCTGTAAAGTCAACATTATTATCATACATGTGATTTAGTGTTAGAATAATCAGTTCTTATCACAAGTAAAAAATTTTAAACTTAGATATCTTGGTTTTTAGGCAAAATATCAAAAAAATGGACAATAGCTTTGGAGCCTCCATTTGGGGTATATGCATGCCAATTTTAAAGTCTCTAACTCCACTGGTGTGGGAGGCAAATGAGGTGACATACGGACGCACACCTGATGTCACTCCGTTTTGGCACAATCCTTATACAAAAATTCTAAACTCCCCCCTTGCTTTGCTTGGGAGGGATTAAGAAAAAACAGTTTGTTTCCCTAAAATAGAGAACTGTGATTCTGGACTTCAGAAAGAGTTAGCTCAGGGTCTTTGTGCAAGAGAAAGAAGTATTTTTCAGAGTGTTCCACTTGACAGCTTTTAAATTATAATACCAGATAAATGAAAATAGTTTAACAACAGCTTAAAATAATCATAACCCGACAAAAAAATCATATTTCCCGCGCCAAGTTAAAGTGATACTTTTTTGGTCGGGAAGTAATCAATTCTGCATGCATGCTACAGTAAAATTTGATAGCTTCTACAGACTTTTTGGCCCCCTCACAGCCCCACCCTAGTAAGGCAAAATTAACAGCCAGTCAGCAGTGCAGAATTTTAAGTAAAATAATCTTAAGTTCATTTTTCCCTCTTGTTTCGATGTTAGAAAACTCTGATATAATGAAACAAACTATCATTTCTCAAATTTTAAAAACTGCGATCTCGTTTGAAATCTGTATTAGATTAAATCGTAAAAACAGCTAGGTCTGCACAAATATCAGTAATGTACCCCTCGCTAAAGTTACCTTTAGATATAATTAAAGCTAATAACCTAGTTGCAAACTTCAAAACGTTTGTTTTAGATTTTGAGCCAAAGTCTACGATCATCAAATCTTCATATCGCTTTTTGTATGCACATATCATGATTTTCTATTGTGATTTTGTGTTGGTGGAAATTCGAAATCCTCCCAAAATCGATTGAATAAACATTGTATTCTTTTTACCAAATAAAATAAGGGGATCTAATCGTTCGGTAACAAACCACAGATGCCAAGTTATAAAAACATCTTTTAAAAATAAGTGCTTTTATTCTTAGATGAAGTTTGATAATACCACTATAAAATACAAATATTTCTTTCGGTGGTGCCAGTACACAAATATTCATTTCATCGTTCAACCATTTAGAAAGCATTTGTCAACAAAAAATCAAAGAAGATGTCGCCCTTAAGTCTAGCAACTTTTTGGGATTTTCTTACCAAATCTTACATGTTTAAAAGATAAGACTAAGATGTAAACTCACGTCTTAGATTAGTTATTCATTTTTTCTAATCTTTAAACCTACAAAGCTACTGTATTATCAATACAAACATTTACGTCTTGTTTTCTCAAGACTTCAAAATTCCTAGATATTGGTGATCCCTGATGTCATTTAGAAATGTCAACTAACACAAGCTCACATTAAAGTTTAATAATATTTAGAAACTTAAGAAAATTTCAAGTTTAAGTTTTTCTATTTTTATTTATTTTGTATATTTATTATAGGATTTTTATGAACTCATTCCTGGAAAATGAAGTGTACCAAAAACACCAAATTGTCACTAGCTCCCGAAAAAACCACAGAGCGAATAATAAAACGATAATAATAAATTAATACAATATATATCAATTTTTCATAACGAAATCGCATATCACTTACATAAGTACAAAGTTTGAATTTTTGACATGAGAGTTTGCCGTCAAACCCTTTTACAACTGATAAAATGAAAAATATAGCAATTTTATCTTTTGACATTTTGAAAAGCAAAAAACCTTATCAATGGGTGGTCAGATTTTCAGCCAAAATAGACCAAACCAATTTTTCTCAGGAAAAGTTTTGTGTAATTATTTCAAGCACAATATGATGAGGGGGACGTTCAATTCTGCTGTGAGAAAAAATAACATCAAAAGTACTTGAAAAACTTTTGGGAAAGACATGGATACTTAAACAAGGGTTCAAAATAATTGAAATTGAGTCATCACCTCTCTTGTTCGAAAAGTTTTGAAAGAATAGGTATCGTTTTGCTGATCTTAAAATAATTTTAGTCGTTACTTCTTATTTTAGTGCCTTGAAAACCTTTAATTTTGACACTAAACCCCGATCAATTCTATTTTATTTTAAATCAATTAATCTAAACTTAATCAAATTCGACAAACAAAGGTTGAACGCTCATATATCCAAAAACAAAAGATTCTCCCTTCAAAATTTTTAGTCATCATATGCCATGAAGACTTTTTATCGCCACGTTGTATTATTTAAAATGGTATATCTTTTATAACTAAATGATTCTGTATAACTTGGTTATCTTTGAAACGAAGAGAAAGCTTTTTTGTATAGGGTGATCAACAGACGAAACATTTTCCGAGGAGTTTCTTTTTGCATCAACTGACCTAAATGTCAGAATATATTTGATGGAGACCCACCGCTGGGGCTCCCTACTGAGTTGCCCTGACTCATGTGTTTATGTTAAGAAAGCTCATATCGATGGTAATAGGATAAAAATTCTGTTTGAAATGCTTCATGACGCTTTTCACTGCATGTGGCTGTGTCAGACCAAAAGGCTATCTTCCTAGTAAACTCACCGACACACAAGAAAATGTAATAGATTTTTTAAGGTTTCTTTCTGAGTTAGTGAAGTTATCGATACAGAAGAACTTTTGATAATTGTGTTAAACAATACAATCTGCTAATGTGCCATTAAATCAGGTGTACTCAGACTCAAATCTTCTCTCAATCTATAAATATGTTAATGAGACACTGCCTCCTAAATGCGATATTAGCATAAACAATTTTCAATCGAAAAAGATCAACCCATTCCATTACTCCTGGCAGGGTAAGACTTGAAAAATGCAAATAGATTGTTAAGGATACTTGCAAAATATATTATGCCTCACAATTAATTTATTTCGGTTTTCCTTAAATATGAAAGAAGACCTTAGAAGATTTTTCTTATTGCTTAATGAATCAAAATGGAAATTTGCCTGTTTACATGAGCATTCTTGAGCTAACTAAAATCGAGTTTTGGATGAACGCTTTGTGATTTAGAGCTCTCTATAAACACTTAAAATTCCAGTAAATTTCTTATTCTATAGCCTCCGAGTGACATGTTCGAAAGCAATTTGCAAAATTGTAGTTGAGCAAGTCGATCCGGGTGCAATATGTAGATGAGAAAATTTGTAACGAATTCTAATGAAGTAGACTTAAATAGGCGGATACCACTAAGATATAACTCTAATCTGGGCGTAGAATTGTAGAAATGAAAAAGAAAAGTTTAATACCTTTGTGATTTAAACCTCAAATAATTAATCAGCTGTAGTCTAAATTGCAATAAGGTTCACCAAGAAAAATTTGTAAATAAAATTGTTCATACTCATTTGACTCCTTTTTCTCTATGGTCTCGTTAGTTTTCTTCTAACACTATAAAAGGAAGGCGTACCAAACAAATGGGCGTACCTCCATCTGTGCCTGTGCACTGTTGTCGTTCAATATACGTGTGGTCCTTGTGCTGAAATTGAGCGGTTGACACTTTCAAAGGTGCAAAATTATGATCAAGTCTTATTGGTATACAAATACTAAAATCAACAAGACCACAGGTTTACCACCAGGTAAGGAGGGCACATTTTTATAAGGCTCAAAACAGGTCCCACTCAGGAAATAGGTGCTAAAGTTGCTCAATAGCAAGAAAATTTGATAAGTTTATACTGTCACTTGTTATATTCAATCCATAAATGCAAAGGCGAACAAGACGTAAAAGTTGTTATGCGTTTAGTAACTGAACATTAAAATGTTAGTTACCATATGCTAATGTGTTTGGCTCTGAAAAACAATCACCTTGTCAGTATAATAAATCATACCAGCGGCTGAATACTAACAGTTTCTCTATAGGGTTTTTGTAAAAAAAAATACAGAAGAGCAAACATTGTTACATATCACCGTGGTAGTCAACAAATTTTGAATTTGCAATGCAGCATCGAGTCTAAAATAAAAAAAACCCTAAAGGTTTGATTTTTGAAAGATAAACCTGTTAATATCAGATCAGTGCAGGTTTATCTCCATCTGCGGCTGCACCTGCTTGTCATAGTGTAGATGTTCAATAAATCCATTCATGCAACGCCCAAAATACTTTGCTGGTTTCAACTTAAACAAATATAGAACAGGAGTTAAAATTCGCGATAAGTTGATAAAATTGGCAGCCTTGTTTTAAAAAGGTGAACTATCGAAAAAAATATGGACCAAATTGTAACGAAAAAAAAATTACTTTACTTATTCGTATATTCCTTATAATTTTTCATGCTACAGTTGCTCTTCACATAATCATCTTTTACATGATGTATTCAACATCTTACTACCATATCACACTTGCTCGATTCACATCAAAGTTCTGGTTTGCTCAGAGAACAGTATGAACTATCAAAAGAAAACAATTTACTTTTAAGTACTTTTACCTGCCTCGAGAAAAAATTATAGCACCGTAAATATTCAATCGAAGTAAATCTTAATCAACAATATATAACCAATCAAAAATACAAAATTTGAAATTCTTGTTGTTTTTGTTTAAAAATTTATTCGCTCATTCTTCGCATGTACACTTACACTGACTTTTTTGTGTTGTAAAATATTTACATTTTGCTGTGATTTTGAATTTTCAATTTTTATTCCATTGAATAAACATTAACAGTTATTGATACATAAAAGCATGACGATGGCTACTTTTCCAGGAACAAGCTCTACAACATCATTTTGGTCACTTTTCTTATGAATCAAATTTTTGCAAAGTAGGTATTGAGAAGTAAACATTTTTTGGGTCGGAGATACAACTTAATGGTACTAAACGAAAATAAATAGGTTTTAGTAAATAACCAGATGGAAAAGAAACCTTAATTTTCTATTCTATATATTGCCACTTATGCGAGACGACTACACATTTGTTTGTATTTGAAGCAGTAAACAAATTGAGTCAATCACAAAAAAGAGACTTTTTGGTTTCTCAGTTTTTCTGACTTTTTTGAAAATCTTTATTCAACGCATTTAGTAAATGCAGTAAATTGGTGATCGAAACTCAAGAGTGTACAGCTTGATTGGCAGATTTTGTTATTAAACCCACTCAGCAGATCCTATTTTTTTGTTAACCATCATAGTAAATAATGTGTTGTCATATATCATGTGTCCTTAAGCTACAATCTAAAATCAAACGAACCGAATGACATTTCAAAACTTGCCATTTTATATTGGCCGCAACAAACTTATGAAAAATATCAATTTCCCACACTCTTTGGTCCCCCAAGACTAATTATTTAAAGAAAGTGATTGTATTGGGACGAAGATTATCTTAAATTATAATTTTTTTATATTGAACTTCTAAAAAATGTCTTGGAATAGGAGCAATTTTTCTACCCTCATAGATATGCTGCAAGCTTTGAGTCTTGCACTCAACCCCCACGAAGCCGTTGATTAGCCTGTTCGACACATCGTTGGGATTTAACTTGTCACTGTGTCTCAACGTACAACTCGCAGCTGTAAGATTCAACAAGGTAACAAATGCTGAAGCATCACTATTGATAGAAATGTAGATGTGACGTAAAAATAAAACCTTTACCAAAAATGAGCTTATTGATGAAGGAAGATTCTTTCCCCTTTTTTTATTTTGCCGCCGCTTGCGTTGCCTTCAGCCAAACGTGTCACAGTGCAAAAAGTCATTCAAATGATCCGCCAGTTGCGACAAACTCAAACTTACCCGATACCTTCAGCTTTGCTGTTTATGAATCATTTTCGAAGATAGAGAGTAGCAGCCGTCTTAAATCGTTTTATGTGCGTGTTTAACGATACATCTCTCGGGTTTCCCTTTATCCTTCTGTGCTTTCGCACCCTCAAACTGTCGCCCGTCAAAGGTGGCGGCCAGTATCGCCGTCGACGGAAACGTCTCTCCGAATCCCTCTTTCGCTAAGTCCATCGCCGTAGCGCTTAAGATTACTTCCTAACTCACTTTTTTCGGCGGCGACGTTTCTTTCTTCCTCTTACTTTCAAAACGAATGAGCTAAGGATGCATTTTCGCAAGCGGCAGTGAACACTGACAACACGCACAACACCAGACGAAAAACGAGAGGGGATTCCATAAATCCCAAAATTCTTTTAAGGTAATACGGAAAAAAGCCACAGAGAATTAACTTCACTTCATCTCAGGTGATTACCTTCAGATTCTTCTACAGACTTCAAAACTGCACAAGACTTAGAGGTGATTTAAAAAATCCGATGAAAAAAAGAAAAAATAGCATATACTGAAGAGGAAGAAGGAAAGTCTGAAGACAATAGAAAAAAATAGGCAGAGCAAGACATGGATCAACTAGGAAGCAGCAGTTTAGTTCACAATCCAATCGGAACAGGACCCTTCTCAGACTTAGGACTGGGATTGGATCAACTAGAACATCACCAGCATCACCATCAGCCAATAACACACCATTATAACTCACACCTTTACCATTCTTCTTACGCATCCTTGAATCAATCGTTGCATCCTCAAAGACCGTTTACGCCAAGCCTTTCACAATCAGATTGTTCACCTGGAGCTGTATCTTCGACATCAGTTAAGATAAAATCAGGTGAGTGATGCACTTTAAAAGAATTTAATGATCAAGTCACTGTAGAAGTGAGTATTTCAGACCCTGGCCTTTCTCCAATTGACCCTGAGAGTCCAGGTAAGCTCACTTTGATTGATTGATTTAAAATTTATTGTCTTGCACAACTCCGAGACATGAAACTTTCATAATTTAACGTGAAAAAAGCAAACTACGATGCCACTTCTTTGTAAAAGTTTCAAACTCATTACCAGAAAACTTTTGTAGAAAATCCTGATAGCCAAGGTGAAGATGTAAAAGATTCGAAAATTTTGAAAAAAAGACAACGTCGCCAAAGAACACACTTTACTTCACATCAATTACAAGAGCTTGAGGCTATGTTTACAAGGTTAGTAGAAAGCTACCTTTTATTTTAAAATCTATGTAAGTTGATAGTGGATGGAAAATATTCTAGAAATCGGTATCCCGATCTGAGCACCCGAGAAGAGATTGCATTATGGACAAATATAACAGAACCTCGAGTGCGGGTAAGTTAAATTTGCTGAACTTCTCAAAACTTAATAATTAATGCAAATTCATACTCATTTTGAATATGTTTTTTGTAAAACAAATTTTAAATAATTTCTTATCACTTACCCTTGTTAAGTCAACACGATTTGCTATTTGTTACTGAATGTTTGAGCTGTCACCGTTGTTGACTTTCCCAGGCTGAGTATGTTTTTCATAACAAATTGTAAACCAACCCATAATTTGATGAAAAACAAGAAACTTTTTAAAATATATTTCAAAATCATCTCATTAGATAAGTTTTTATGGCTTTGCTTAGTATATGGATACTTTTTGGACCAAGAACTGGATTTCAATTTGTATTTGCATTTATTTGAATGCTCCATCAAAATTCACAATAGTTTGGCCAATTATAAAGAGCAAGAGCTATCATTTACACAAAATAAAACTGAAATTCGCAAGAGAAATATTGGTAAACACAAGATAATAATGTATATGAAAAATTGCATTGGTTCTTTCACAACTTTCATTTGAAAAACACTTTCTTCAAGTTCTGTCTGAGTAGGTGCGGGCTAATGGCCAGAGTCTAGTTAAAATGAACTTTTTTATTCATTCCAAGTCATATCGGTTCTCATGATTTAAGTTAGAGCCTGGATAAAAAACAAAGAAAATATAGTAATAAAAATAATCTCATTTAAGTTGCCATTAGCACTGAAGAACATGAGCAATTTTGTTTGACCATTTGAGCTTAAAAGTTTTCATGATAAACTCTGCTTCTCCATGCAATATTGACTACTTTTAGTATAGTTTAATCAAATTGTTTGAAGAATTTTCTTTCTTGCTTCAGGTAACCATGAGCACAACAAAAGGCATAAAAGAAAATTTTTAGCACCATCTCACATTTTGATTTATTTAAATATTTATTTCTTGTTATCCAAATGCTGTGCTTGGACGTTCTAGATTTGCTTTAAAAAGACATCAAATACCAAAATGTTAACATTCTTTGAAATCTTAAAATTGCACCAGCAAAGAATATAATGTATAAATAACTGAAATTATAATGAATGATAATAGTAATAATCTGATGAAGTATAGACTTCTGCGATGAATTATCCAAATCTTTTTAAAAGTGACTGCAGATTACTGTTACCCTGACTGAGGGTACCTTGTTGATTTTTTTGCGATCCGGATTTAAAAGTTACTAGGCTGGGATTTGAACCCACAACCTTAAATCTCGGTTTTGTCAAGTGCCTTTGATCACTTGGCCACGCGCAGCGACCCCTGTTGCTCTGACAGGTCTATGGCCATTGACGTAGGTGAAAGTGCTGAGTCGTTAGACAATCCAAGTAATGCCATTGTTAAAAAGCTTGACGGCAGTTATGGGAGTTTCGTAGTTTGTCCGTTCTTTAGGTTTTGTAAGCTTAGATGCACTAGTTAGGTAAAAATCGCTCTAAAATGTAGAAAGAGGAATAAGCATTGAAATTTGTAAAACAGACAACAGAATTTTTTTTCTTGAATCATCAAAAAGTTGTAGTTGCAACAAAATATATTTTCAAAACTTTGACGGACTTATTCTATGAGACTAAACTTTTGTGATTCATCTTTTTGAGAAAAACTTCAAACTAACGGCCGATCTCTTTACTCACGCAATTTTCAATTTTCACAGCGCGGTTGTTATCAGCGGCGAAGGATTAATTCAACTTTGTCTTTTCTTATCTGAGAAATATTTGATGAGATAGCAACGTAAAGCGACTGGTCCTGTTCAGAAAATGTCAAAGTTTTATAAAGAACAGATAATGATTGATATAAAGTGAATTTGTTTAGGTTTGGTTTAAGAACAGGCGAGCAAAATGGAGGAAACGTGAAAGACATCTAATAAGCGGCGACTTTTCCAAAGCTGCAGGCCTCAGTACTCAGTTCAATAGTTTCATGCCTCCTTTTGAGGACCCACTGTATACAGGCTGCTACACAGCAGCTTACAATAATTGGGCTATGAAAGTTCCAAATACAGGTTTCTCAAAAACTTTTTCTGCTGCATGGCCTTTGGCAGGAATGGCAGCAGCTCACCACCACAGCCAGGTTTTTAACCAAACTTCGAATAGCACTCCCAGGTATGGAAAATTGTTTAGCTTTCAGGATTTTACATTTTATAAGTTTTTTTTTACTTAAAGTTACCCATACGGATCCTCGAGCTCGCCTGGACCCGTTTCTCCCAACGGTTATACATCCTATACTGCAGCAGCAGTAACAACAAACGCGTCTCCAAGGTAAACCTCCTATTCCTTAAACTGTAAACAGAATCCAAAAGCTCAAGAAATGGTCAAATGAAAAGATATTTGATTGGCTTTTCATTTTTATTGTAAGTACTAGGTTGTGAGGAGAAACCTGCTAATTCAACGTAGAAGAGTCACAGTTGTTGTGAAGAATTGATTATCAAAATGACAAACTTTTTCATCACAATTTTCTACTTGGAATCACTGTCATTTTCGTTGACCTCAAGTTTTGTCCTGCCAATTCTCCATCCAGATCCTCTCCTCCATGTTGTCAGAGAGCACCATTATCGTTTTTTAAGTAGAGTTGACAGAACTACGTTTGTTTAAAACCTGGCTTTAAAATGAGGTCGTCTTAATCTATATTATTTCAAGTATCCAACAACAATTTTTAAAGATTAACTGAAGGTAAATTTTCGTCTATACATGAGAGTAAATTGAAAAAAAATACTTGGAAACCTGCTCATTAGATAATCAAATTTTGGTATTAATTATTTGCTTTATTAAAGTTTGAGTAATTTTTTTATGCAGACGTTCGTAAAAGGTTAGAGAAGATGGCAGTTTCATTTCTTGTATTATATTTAGTACCTTGCCGTCGGAACTTACTCATTTTATAAATTTCAAATTAGTTCTTTTATCATAATCTGTTAGCAGAAATCTCCTAGCACTTTTGTTAAATTGATCTGTCTCTGAAAATAAAGTAGTTTATTAATTTTACATTAACGATATAAAATGCTTACAGAAAAATGACACTGAAATTTCTTCAGAGCCGATTCGTTACCGATGTGGCTTGAAAGTTTCAAAGTTCTTGAAAGACAAGTAATGAGTTAAATAAAAATGATTTTAAAAAAGGTACGAATAACCAGTGATTGTGTGGAACGATTCGATTGTACATTCATGCTTTTCAGATTATATAACAAAATCCTTATCACTTCAACTAACTGAAATATCCTATCAACCATTTGAATTAAAACTAATCCATTTACTTTAGCAGAATTTTTCTTCATAGAGTCGAGCATTTTTTAACTCCTATTGCTGCTTTTTTGTGAGGGAAAATTTAACATTTAAACAATGAAGATCTCATTCTTAGCCTACCATTATTTTAGCCCAGGTCTGGGATCAGTTATTTCACCGAAAGTCGAGAGGTCGTTTTCATAACCAGATAACGAGCAGGAGAGGCAAGGAGTTTAATAGTATATGATCCTTAGCAACTGAAAGTTCTTTGAGAGGTTTTGTTTTCAAACCAAAATGAAATAAAGCAAAGGAATTTGCTACATGCCAGAGATGATTTGCATTGTTGTCAGCCGCGCTTTGACAATAGGGATGGGGGTCCTTGACCTCTTTACACCACCCCTCAAAAGAGTGATTTATGACCAGCTTTTGTCACATAAATAAATATACCATGCTAGCTGGCCTTCGGCCAGCCAGACCACCATAAGCATTTCCGGGTTGAGCTGGCCTTTGACAACCCATACACACTTACTCCTTTGGGATGAGAAGAAACCAAACGCAATGAGTGGATGAAAGAAAAACAAATCATCCCTTCAGGGTGAGCGGGATGGATGTTTCTCATGGTTGAGCTGGCCTTCAGACAGGCATATGCACTCTGGGGTGAGTGCATGGACATTTTCTTTGGGATTACTGGATGATATACAATCAAACGCACTCGCCCCAGAGGGTGGGTTGTTTAAAGGAAATCAAGCATACTCAAGGGGTGAGTGGGATGGACATTTCCTATGGTAGAGCCGGCTTTTGGCCAGCCATACACACTCCCCCCTTGGGGATGAAAAGGAGCCAAAAGCACTCAGCCCTTTGGGGTGAGTTCGATGGCCGTTTTCCATGCTTGAGGTGGTGAGTGTAATGGAGGGATGGGGAGGAGAAAAGATGGCCAGACTGCTAAGCTCTTTTCCCTGGCTTGAGCTTGCATTAGGACAGCCATGCACACTCTCTCCTTCATCATGTGTTCACCTGACCCTGCGGTGCGTGGCTCACCCTCATTTATTTAGCCTAGCCTATCCTGACCCTACCAACTCCCCCAAAGCATGTTTTCCACATTTAAACCCTTCTGGACATGTTTCCCACTCATATAACCCAACCTACACTGCATATTGACCAAAAAGGTATTTATTGCTAACCTAACCTAACCTTTCCCAACCAACCCCCACAAAGTATGTTTCCCCATTACTTGACCTGAAATAAATTAATGCATTAAATAAATTCTACCTATAATGATTAAATATTGTATAAATATTGCTTTGGTTTTATTGAATAAACAGTTGGTATCTGATTGACTTACTTTCTTCGCGGGACTTCATCAGTTAACCCTTCCCACAGATTTACTAAAATGACTAGCTGGCCTGCGGCCAGAGCGCCATCCACGTTTCCAGGTTGAGCTGGCCTTCGGTCAGCCATACGTTGAGCTGGCCTGCGGCCAGTTGGGGTGAGTGGGATGGAAATTTCCAATGGTTGAGCTTGTCAGACTTGACTCGTAGGGAAATAAATAGACTTGTATTGTGTAATATCATTTATTGACTGAGAGTCCTAGACAGTTTCATCACATTTTATAATATTGAATAAAGGGAGGGGGTGCAGTAAAACAGGTTTAACATAGAAATATAAACTACTACTTTTATGGACTACGATCACTACTTATAGACTAGGCACGACATCCCTCCGGCATTAGACTGGTTGACCAGTCGAAAAACAATTACTCAGTACATAAAACGGTATGAAACAAGGTTATCAATATCAAACAAAAACAAATGATATCAATGTTCTCAGAAACATAAATCATACCACTTTTCTTCTTAAGGGCATGTTATAATATCACAGCACAAAGCCAACATCAGTCATGGACCAACACCATATCAATAGGAGGAGGAGGAACTGCGGCGGCGGGGCGAACGAGGATAGTTTTCGTAGTCGGAGTCATCTCCCCAAGGGGCACTTGTCTGAATGTCAGGGTTTCGTGGTTGTCGTCGGATGTTGTGGTTGTGGTCAAAGATCGATGTTGAAGTGGGTGGCATTAGAGGACGAAGGTGACGAGGGTTAATGTGCGGCGGAAGGTTGGAACCTTTTGGCGACCTCCATATACATGGGAAGCTTCGACGGTTCGACCAGTCCGAGAGCGGGCAAGGCGGTCAGCCAGGGTACTGCCTCGTGGGTGGCCGGATCCGCTCATCACCTGGTTGTGATAAGAGGGTCAGGCGGGCGGACAGATGTAAGTTGCGCCGCGAGCGGTGGCGTCTGGGGTCGGGAGAGGGAGCGCTCAACGAGGACGGGACTGCTACCGGGTGAGTGACGTGCTGGCGAGGAGGGGAGAGACCGGGCAGCCGACGATGCATTCGACCAAGCAAGTTGTAGTCAAATTCGCCAAAAATGATTACCCCAAAAGGCTTAAAGAAAATAAAAGCAACATTAGTTCCTGACATTCATTTACAACTTCACTGAGAAGAGTTAAGCCAGTGAAGGTTGTGAATGAAGGTTCGAAACTGGTGCTTAAAAACAACCAGGATCCAAAGACCCACAAAGAGGACCTGTAGAAGCATCAAGAACAGTCAGAAGCCTCAGGTCTGCTCATGAAAACGACAGTGCACAAGGAGTGAACTAAGATACTCTGTCACACCGTATTTCATGCAGCAGAAGTAAAGGCATAAAACAAC
>Ga0194133_10005793_pt1 | contig 15572 bp, 18 predicted proteins | sample TA2KigOf40mmetaG_FD_155448 | JGI IMG/M metagenome (GOLD analysis project Ga0194133, IMG submission 155448) | Freshwater microbial communities from Lake Tanganyika, Tanzania - TA2015055 Kigoma Offshore 40m | ecosystem: Environmental > Aquatic > Freshwater > Lake | place: Tanzania: Lake...
CCATTTACAAAATGGTATATCAAAGGATATCATAATAAAAGTTATGATAATTTAATAGTAGATGCTTTATTTAAGGAAGATGAAGTTTTATTAAATAAAAACTTAAAATTAAAATATAATAAATGTAGAATTAAATGTATTAATATATAAAGGATAACAGACACTCAAAATAACAAATACTTATTAAAAAAATTTTTTTATAGGGTAACCAACGATAATTTTCATAATATTAAGTATAGAAGATGACAAATTTGTCATCTTCTATACTTAATGTTATAACTATTTAATAGTATAAATATATATAGTATATACCCTTTATTATAATAATTGGTTTATATATATACTTTTTAATTATTGACATATATTGATAAAAAATTGAAAAATAAATAATTGAAAGTTTTATAAATAGCAAATTATAAACAAATAGCAACAAACAACAACAACATGAACACCCACAATATTTCTAAGGTTTCTCAAAAGAAACATCGTGCACTTCGTGAAGAATGCCGACGCGTAGGACGACTACCAGAGTTCAAAGAACCATCCTGTCTTGACCACCCAGCAATGATTAATGCACAGAACAACCTACACATTGCCAAGAAAAATGTGGAAATAGCTGTAGCCTTTTCAAATTTAAACATGTTTTACTTTCTGTTTGATGTAAAAAGAAAAGTTAAAACTTTGTTGTTCTGTCGTCAGGATTGTGAAATTCTTGATGACATTTTTGATAGTGAATACACATTTCATGATCCTGAAGGAAACATGTGCAAAGGTGTCAAACGCGACAAGAAGAAATGGAACAAACGACCAGAACATCCAAAACACACACCACTTGTTGGTAAGAAGTTGAAGAAGTACAAGTCGAACCATCAAAAGACAAAATTACTTGAGGATATTGACTTGGATGATGAATTGGTATTGTAAGTTTATCTACAGAGTGATGTTCGTAGATAATGTTATTGACTTGTGGTGGTATTGAGTATTTTTTGTATTTCTCTTTTGTTATTGTAATAGTTTACAATTATACATTTACAAATATAATTTATATATAAAAAATGAAAAAATTAAGAAATAATATATAAAAATTAAGAAATAATAAAGTATATATATTATCTAATATGGAAATAAATAAAATAAAAGAAATTAATAATGTTTATGATACAATTAACTATGCTTTAATAGATATTGAAAAAGAAATAGAACCGTTTGAATTATATTTAAATAATCAAAATATTGCATATGAAATAGAAAGTAAAGATGTAATTAAAAAAAAACTTAAAATAATTCTTATAAAAATAAAAAAACTAAGTAATAAAGTAAAACAATTTGAAAAAGATGTTATAATAGACAAAGAAATAAAACATATTTTTTATCCAAAAGCAAAAATATTATTACAAAAATATACAGGAATTCTAAAACGCATTTTAATTGTTAATGATAAATTTGAAAATTTACAAAAGAATGAAAATATTTCAAAAAATCATTATTTGAATAGTACAAATAATGATGAAATCAATATTGAATTTTCTGAAGAAAAAAATATAAGTCAACAACAAAAAACGTTACAAATGGGTAATCAAGATGTCATAAATAAATATACAGAAACTCAAGAAAGAAATAATGAAATAAAAAAAATAGCAATAGAAATAAAAGAATTATATGAAATATTTCAAGATTTTACTTTTTTAGTTGAAGAACAACATGAACAAATATTATCAATTGATAATAATATTCAAGAAACACAAACAATAGTTAAAAAAGGAAATAATAATTTAATTTTAGCTATTGAAAAACAAAAAAAAACAAGAAAAATATATTGTTGTTGTGCTTTTTTATTCATAATTATTTTAATTATTATTTTTTCTTTGATTGGCGGTTTATCATCTAAACTCTAAATATAAAGTTAAAAATAAATAAAATTATAATCAATCATATTATTTTTTATATTTTTTTAAACTTTATAAAGATGTCAAAGTAATAATTTAATTATTTTAAAAAGCAAACAATTTTTTAGTTAAATATATTTTTATGATTTATAAAAGTACAATAGTAATAATTTAATTATTAAATAGAAAGATATAAAAAATAATAAAAATAAATTTATAAAATGTATATTACTTGAATATTACTTGAATAATAAATTTATTTATTATTTTTAATAATAATTTTAATAATAATTTTGTTAAAAAAGTATTTATGAGAAAACTATAAAAATAAATTGTATTGAGTTATAAAATAAAAAAATATCTATTTAATCAAAATCAATTTGACAAAAAATGGTAAATCTAAAAAAAATTTAGTAAAACTTCTTCAAGATTAATATTTGAACCATATTTTGATGCACAAATATCTAGTTGCATATAATCATTATAAAATGTTTTATATAATTCAGGTTTTATTTTAAGATAATTTATTATTTCATTGTTGTCATAATAACTATTTAAGTAAAAATAATTATAATTTTTCCATTTTGATAAATTTTTTTTTGATGGATCAAGATAACTTTTTTCTCTTGTCAAAATGTAAATTTCTGTATCTATATTTGTTTTTTTAAAATTTTTACTTGACATTATATATTTAATATTGTCATCCATATTTTCCATATTTAAAAATTTTAAATAGTTTATTAATTCATTTGCATATTTTTTTGGCATCAAACATGATAAGTGAGGTTTTTGTTCTTTAGAATAAAAACTATTATCTTTTTTTTTTTCAAATATTTCTATCTGTTTATTTTTTTTCGGAATATCACAATCATCAAATTTTTCTATCCAATATTCATCTTTCCAAACACCTTTTTTTTCATATGCTTCTATCCATTTGTTTTTTACAGTATCCGACCAATCAAGATCTTGGCAATAATCAAATAGTTCATCATCAGAAATTTCAATGCATTCATAATCTTTACAAATATCATATTCCAATAATGAACCTTTTACAATATAAATAAAACAACCTTTATCATGTAATTTTAGCAAATTACTAATTGATGATTTAGTATCAATTAGAAAACTTTTATAAAGATAAGGACTTTGTTTTAGATTATCTTTAATAAATTCTTTATTACAATAAAATAATTCTTCTAATGTATTTACTTTATGCCAAACATATTGAGGATTGATTGTTCCATATTGTTTAATTAAATTATCAATATAATTATGAATAATTATAATATTGTGATAATAAATATAGTATAAATCTATAAATTTATATAATTAAATAATTTCAATTTTTTTTATATAACTAAAACTTTTTTAATATATTATATAAATAATTAGACTTTATAGAAAATTTCATTAAAAAATGTTATATTTCTACAGTTTTATTTTTAAAAATTTATAACAATTTAATTATATAAATATAGTTTTAGAAGAAATAAAACAATAGTCTAAATACAAAATTTTACAGTTATAAAAATAAATTTAAAAATATTTTTAGAAAAAGAAAAAAACCTTTAATAAATTTTATGAAAAATAATAATATAAATATATTTTATTTATGGAAAAAATTAAAAAACATCATGAATATTTTGAATTATTTGGAGAAGCAGTTTTATTAGCATCAATGCAATTTGCCATTGGTTCAGTTGAAATGAGTTCAAAATTTAGTGTTAAAAACTTTTCAAAAGATCAAGATACTTTACAAAATGCTGCAGATGCTCTTTCAGATTATTTAAGAATAGCAATTTTTTGGACAATTGGATTAAGTGTATTATTTTGGGCTAGATATGATATTGTAGGTGTTTGGATGGCTTTAATAACTAATTTGCTAATTGTAGCTTGGATTTATTTTAGTTATGTTCATTCATTTGAAATTGCAGCAAAAAATTATAATTTACAAATGCCTCGCATATCTATTTTTTAAATATTATAAAAACAAATTACACCTTTTTAACTGAAAGTCAGGACACTTTAAAAATAATAAAATGACTAAAAGAAATAAAACATATATTATTATGTATTACATAATGGTTATTATTTTTTATTGTGTGTTCTTACTGAAAAACCGAAATCTTAAAGATGATAATATAAGATATTTTCATATTTTAGTTAAAAATAATAAATAAAACTTATCAACCTACTTATTTTATTATTTCATATGTATGTCGAGTGATAAGTAGTCTCTCAGAGATGCAATTATATTTTTTCATTTTAAATTGGATGTGTCCATACTTTCAGTGAAAAAGGTGTAATAAAGTATTTATTTCTTTTAGTATCATAGTACCTAAAAGAACAGATCTTAAAAATATTAAAGGAAAAGGTTATTTTTTATACATGATAACAATAAAAAAAATTATAAAGTTCCAATCAATATTGAAAAATTACATATCAGTTTAATTTTAGGAAATGAATATAATGCTGAATTCAAAAAAGGAGTTCTTCCAAATAATCTCATTATATTAAAATTAGGTAATATGTATAATTATGAATTAAAAAAAGAAGTTTTACCAGAAACATTAGAAATATTAGATTTAGGAAACAATTATGATTTTGAATTTCAAAAAGATGTTTTGCCCAGTAATTTAAAAGTATTAAAATTAGGTAATTCATATAATAAAAAATTCTTTAAAGGTATCTTACCAAAAAATTTAAAGGAACTTTATTTGGGAGATTCATATGACCAAATTTTTGAATTAGATGTTTTACCTGATAGTTTAGAAATATTACATTTGGGATGTGCATATAATATGAAATTTAATAAAGGAGTTCTTTCTAATAATCTTAAAATATTAAAAATTGGAGATTCTTATAACCAAATATTTGAAGTCAATGTTTTACCAGATACTATAGAAATTTTGGAATTAGGAGAAAAATATAGTCATTTTATTGAGCAAAATAATTATCCTAAAAATATAAATCATTTAATCATTACTGGTAGTGAAAATAATAAAAAAGTTTTAAACAATTTACCTTATTTAAATAAATTAACTTTTAAAAATTTAAAATTTACAGTTGATAATTTACCAATTAGCATTGAAGAAATCATTATTAAAACTGAAGCTGAAAAAGAATTTTTATCAAAAATTCCTTTTGGTTGTAAAATAACACTTTTTACAGAAATATAATTAATAAATCTTTCTAATATCGTATTTTATTATATTATTTTGTTATATGTTATTAAACAAAATAATAATATTAATTTTATATTATTTGTTATAGGTCATCATTATTATCATAATATGTTAATCTACAAATTTTTTTTATACTTTATATCAAGTATAAGAAAAAATAAAATAAATTTTATTTAATAAATTGACAAATGTAATTATTTGTTATGGTATTCTCAAAACAATTAAATTTATAGTGAATTTCTAATAGTTTTATTTAATAAATGAATAAAACTAAAAATATTATTTTAGTCTTTTTTTAAATAATGAATTAAAATAATTTTGCAAAATTGCCTTCGCTATAATGAAAATGTAAAAAGGCAGTTAAACCAACTATAACATCGAATAATAATATTAACCAAGAATTTGGATTTTTTTGTAATGCTGATATACCAAATAACAAATAAAGTAATCCATGAATTGGTCTTAAGTCATTCCACCAAATAGTTTGTCCAAATACTTCATTACCTGTTTGTCTTAAACTATTTGTATAAATATAAAAAAATCCAAATGCAGGAATAAATGCTAATCCTCCCATAATTGGTAAATATTCTTGGTTGTTTTTTGCAATTATAACAAGTATTGTTCTTACTAAGATACAACCAAATAAAAATAATAAAAATCTTTTTTGTATGTCGTTCATTTATATATATATACTTAAAAATAAAAAATTATAAATATATAAAATGGATAACATTGCTTATATTCAAATATATTCACTAAATTATGTCTGTCAAACTTTTCCTACTTCTTCAAAACTTGCCATATTCATAACTCCTGAAAATAATTTACTTAAAAAAAATGGAACTACAAAAGCAATGTTGGTATCTCAGCAACAGAATATAAAAATTTTAAGAACATTTATAATACCATTTGATAAAGTTAAAAATATATTTTACCATGCTAAAGATACAATATTAGATGCTTTTATTACTAATGGTATGTTAATGGTTATTGGTGATAATAATGAAATATTACTTAACGAGTCTATTACACCTTTTTCACTGAAAATCGGGACATTGAATCCTGAATAAAGTAAAAAAAATATAATTGTACCTCTGAGAGGCTACTTATTACTTGACACATTTATAAAATAAATGGGTTAATAAGTTTTATTTATTATTTTTAACTACTATATAAAAATACCTTATAATTTCGTCTTTAAGACTTAGGTTTTTCAGTAGGAATACACTGGAAAATAATAACCATTATGTATTACATTTTTATATAATTTTATTTCTTTAAATTATTTTAAAAATGTCCTGATTTTCAGTGAAAAAGGTGTAATATTGATTTTGATGTTCCTCGTACTGGTTTAGGTATACATGCTAGCAAACAATTTCTTTCCACGAATAATATTCCTTATTATTAAGTGTATTGATTTTCTATTTATTTTTCTTATAATAAGTAAATAATTCATCAATTTGTTTTTGTTGATTCAATAAAAGTTCATAAATTTTATCTAATTTACTTTCTTCTTTAACTACTTTTTCATTATCTTCATCAAAATTATATTTTGTATTATTTTCTTCAATTAATTTTATAACTTTTTTAAGTCTAGTAGTTTCATCTATTGAGTTATATTTTGCCATTTTTTTACAAAATGTTTTCTCAAATTTATTAATGTATTCTTTTGTTTGAATAATGACTAAAGGATGCGATACTTGACGTAAAAAATTAATTTCTGGTTCAGTAAAATTTAAAAAGTTATTACTTTGTAAATATCCTCTATAAGTCCTTCCTAACTGTTCAAATACTTTATCTCTTTTATCCTTTAATTCACCGCCTAAAAAGTTTTTTATTTCTTCGAAATCACAATAATCTTTAAAAATTTTGCTTAAAACCAATGCTCTTATATCATCAAAATCCTTATATTTAGTCTTTTGAAATTCAAAGTAAATATTATAAAGAATGCTTTCTTGTAAAGTAAGTTCTTCCATTTATCGTAAATAAATATACTATACATTTATCATTTCTATATATCAAGCTAAATATTTTCAATTTTTTATACATCCAATATAAAATCTATTATTTTTTTGTCTTTGTAATTATTTTTTGTAAAATCTTTATAATGAGTATTCAGTATTGTTAAAATATCTGTACTTGAATTAAGAATGTCATATAGTTCAAAAACATATTTATTTATTTTTATTTTTTTTTCTTCTTTTTTATAAAATTTTATTAAATCAATAATTTTATTGACAAAATCCTTTTTTTTATTTTTATCACAAAGAATGTTAATTAAATTATCTAATTCATATCTTGATAATTTATTTGGATAATATACGTTAAAACTTAAAAAGTAATTATTTATAATTTTATAATTAAAATTTTCCATATCAGGCAATCTATTATTTAATTTAAATTGTGCATTACCAAAATCAGCTAACATAAATAAATAACCATATGTGGGTACATAATAATCTAAATTCTCTATTTTGTAATGAAAAACAATATTTTCATTTATTTTTTTATAAAGAATATTTTTAGGTTTCACGTCACAATGATATAACATTGTATAATTTGTAAATACATAAATACTCAATAAAACTTGAAAAATATATGATTTATATAATTTTGTATCATAATAATTATTTTTAAATAAAAATTTGCTATCACCATCTGCATATTCCATTATGATTAATCCTAAATCATTATTATAATCATATGCTTTTATAAAATTTGGACAAATAAATTTATTAATAATTCTATTGGTGAGTTGCATAATTTTATATTCTACTAATAATTGTTCTTTTTGCCATTTTTCATTTTCTTTCCATTTTTTATCTTCCTCCTTAATCAATTTTCTTTTTATAACAACACTGCCACAATCTTTAGATTTTGCTTTTAAAACTTCACCTTGAATACCTTTTCCAATTATTTCAACTTTATTTTGAATTATTAAATCTTTGCATACAGATAAATTTTTTAAATTTAAACTATCATCTATATTATCTCTATAACTAAAATCCATATAATAACATATATATTTTTTTATTAAAAATTACAAAAATTTATAATAAAAACCTCAAAAATTATTCTTCATATTCAACTTCACAACCAAAAGGTATTTTCATTTTATCTAAATCATATTTACCAAATAATCTTAATTTATTCAAAGTAATTGGTATATTCGTTTGTTCTATAGAATTAATTAACCATATTTCTTTTATACTATAAGGTAAATTTATTAAATCAGAATAAGTATTTTCCATAATTATTATTTCAATAAAATCAGGTATTTGAATGTTTGTTTCCATAGTACAATTGCAAAAACGATAAATTTTAAAGTTTTTATAATAATATGAACTACCAATTAATTGATTTGTAACTTTTTTACCTATAAAATTACAAACTTTCATTCCATTAATTTCATTTATTTCAATTTGTTTATCCATCATTTCAATATGCATATTGTATTTCATATTTTCATCTTTAACATTTAAAATATTTGGACCATAAATATCATGGAATGGGAATAACATTCCAGAATTATAGTTTATATAAGAAGTTTTTAGTATATAAAATTTTGCATTTGAATTATTCAAAGAAATAGTAATGTTATTTATTTTTTCAGTTTCAACTATAAAATTTTTTTTATCTTTATAACCCAAGTTATTAAAAGAAAAATAGACAAGATTATTATTAATAATTTCACAATCCTTAAAATTATATATTTTATCATCTATTTTTATTTCTATATTTTCAGTTTGGTTTTCAAGACAAATAAATATTCCGAGTCCGTAATTTGTTTTTAAATCAAGTTTATAATTAAAATTACCATTCACATAATTTACTTCAACATCATTAATTTTTCTCAAAGCTAAATTTTTTTGATAAATATATTTAGACGCATAATCTTTTCTTTCATTAGAATCCATATATATATATTCAAAAATACCTGAAATTTTCTCAATATTTTCCATATTTATTGTTACATTTATAGTAACTTGTTGAAATTGTAGTCCCACTAAATTCAAATGACCCAACAAAAAATTAAATGGCAAAGTTACTAAAAATTTATTATTGACTTTTTTAATTGGATTTAATTTTGACAAAAATACCAAATCTATTGTATACAATTTTCTATTACCAACTATTAAATTTACTTTTGCATCTATAAGTAAATCATTAAATTCTTCCAATGTTATATTATTTTTCATTTCAAAACTTAAATATAAAGGAATGTTCAAATCGGCATTTCTTGGTATATCCAATGTATTATTATTAAAATCAATCGTAGTATAATCATTACTATATATGTTTTGTAAATGTTGATTATTTAGTCCAACAGCAACTAGCTGCATTAATGCACCTGACATAAACTTAATTAAATAAAGCAATAATTATTTAATTGATTTTAATATTTATATACCAAATCGAAATATTCATCTCTATATTTAGTATAGTTTAATCCTAATGTATAAATAGAAATATTTTCTGGAATATTTTTAAATGTAAAAATAAATCTAGTAGTATCAAATCTTGCTAAATTCAATGCACTATAATAAGAATTTTCCGAACAATCTGTATATTCCTGATTTATATCCAGAGGTATATAAAATAAATCATCATTTATTTTTTTACAAATGGTGTTAAGAAGTATTTCGTCGTAATCAAATCTATCTTGTCCGTTAATTTGTAATTTAATTCTGGAAATATCATTTAAGTTTATTCCTATAAAAAATCCTTTTGTAAGTGAGCAACTATCTAAAGTTATATTGACTGTTTGTAAAAAATTATTTTCTATTTTAATTAGGTCAATCTGCTGAATAACATTTCTTCTTGGTATATCTCCATAAAATTCTGAAAATTTAATTGTTAAAATACTTTCTGAAATATTATCGTGTTTTTCAGATAGCATAATTTCAATGTTTTGCCACTTTGCATAAAAAATAAGATTTTCAAAAAACATTTTAAATTCCAATGGTATTTTTATAATATTTTCTTTTTTATTATAACCATATAGACTAATAAAAAAATTTAACGGAATACCAAAAATAATATACCCTCCAACTTTTACAATAAAATTTAATTCTCCGATAGAATGAATGATATCCTCTAATTCATATTGGTTATCATTTAAAATAAATTTTATGCTTGTTGGAAAAATTTTCTGTTTTTTATTATTTTCGATTTGAATTTTATTATTTACAAAAGGTATTTTTTTTATTTCAAAAACTTCTTCAGCTTGTTTTTCTTTCATCTAATAAATATTATTTGATAAATTTTAAATCAAAAAATATTGAAATTTTAATTCAAAAATATAAATAGATATAACAAAATCATAATCTATTATGAATTATTATACATTAGACAAAGACGATGATATCATTATCGATAATGTAATCAATAGTATTATTGAAGAAATATGCAATAAAAAAGAAATATATTTTCAAATAAAGATAATGAAACTATCTAATGACATAGATAATAAAGTAAAAAATCAATTTAATTCTTTTTACAAATTAAATTTAATACAAAAAATGATTGGTACTAAATTTGATAAATTTATAAAAAAACATTTAGAATTTATAATTAATAATATATTCATAGCTTTACGTAAAAAATATATAATAAATGTAATCGATAATACTGTTCATTTTGAAAAAAATGTAGAATTGCTCAATTACTAATATTTTTATAAAAACAAAAAAATTGATTAAATAAAACTATTTTAATATTATACATATATACAAATACTATATCATAATGAGTACTCAAGACGCTGTAAATGCCTTTTTAAATCAATTAAACCTTAATGCCCCTTCTTCAACTAATAAAAATAAAAAAAAGAAAAAAAATAATAAAAAGGATGATGTACAAGAAGAAGTTGAAGTAAAAGAAACAATTATACAAGAGGTAACTAAAGAAAAGGATGAATTAAAACAAGTTGAAGCAGAAACTGAAAAAAAAGAGAAAAGCAAAAAAGATAAAAAAGATAAATCTAAAGATAAAGTAAAACCAACTTCAACTATGGCTAAACTCGCTTTACAAAGAAAAAAACAAATTGAAGAAGAGGAGGCCAGATTAAAAGCATTGCAAGAAGAGGAAGAAAGAAAAGCAAAAGAGGAAGAAGAAAGACTAGAAGCCGAAAGAAAAAGATTAGAAGAAATTAAGAATTTAAAGAAGCAGAAAGAAAAAGACAAAATACAAGCACAAAAGGAAGCAGGAACTTACAAAACAGAAAAGCAAAAAGAAAAAGATAGATTACAAAAACTAAAATTAGAACAAATGATGAAGGCAAAAGATAAAGCTAGTGTAGTTCCAATAAAAGAACAACCTATTGTTCAAGTAGATCCTTATGGAAAAGTTAATCCAAATTATAAATCAATAATATCTTGTATTTTAGGTCATGTTGATACAGGTAAAACATCAATTTTAGATAAAATTCGTGATACAAATGTTCAAAAAGGAGAAGTTGGTGGAATTACACAACAAATAGGTGCAACTTTTATTCCAAGAGAAACTTTAAAAGAAAAAACAAGAACATATGGTAATTTTCCTATTTCGGTTCCTGGAATTTTAATGATTGATACACCTGGTCATGAAGCTTTTAAAAATCTTCGTTTTTTTGGGTCTAAAATATGTGATGTTGCAGTTTTAGTGATTGATTTAGTTCATGGTTTAGAACCTCAAACAATTGAATCAATAAATTTACTAAAAGAAACAAATACACCTTTTATAATTGCTTTAAACAAAATTGATAGATTATATGGTTGGAAAGCTAATAATAGTGATTCATTTATAAATACTTTTAAAAATCAAACTGAAAACACACAAGATGAATTTGTTTCAAGATTGAATAAAATTATAGTCCAAATTATGGAACAAGGTTTTAATACAAAGTTATATTGGGAAATAGATGAAAAAAAAAATAATAGTTCAGATGTATTTATGGATGATTTTATAATTCCAATTTGTCCTACTTCTGCTATTTCAGAAGAAGGAATAAGTGATTTACTAGCAACTTTAATAAAATGGTCTCAAAAAAATTTAACTAGTAAAATTACTTTAACAAATAATTTAAAATGTGTTTTGATGGAAACTACTAAATTGGAAGGTTTTGGATTAACTTTAGATGTTATATTAATAGATGGCGAATTAAAAATTGGAGATAAAATTACTATTAATACTCTATCAGGTGCTTTTGATACAACAATCAAGAATTTATTAACAGTATCACCAAATCGTGAATCTAGAGTTAAAAATGATTTTATACATCAAGAAAGTGTGAAAGCATCTGTTGGAGTTAAATTAATAGTTTCAAATTTAGAAAATACTGGTGTTCCATGTTCCAATATAGTTTATACAAATTGTAAAGAAGAAATAAATCAAGTAGAAACAAATAAATTTGAATTACAAGATTCAGGTGTTTCAATATTTGCATCTACAATGGGTTCTTTGGAAGCATTATTTAAGTTTCTTAGAACTGAATGTAAACCACCAATACCTATATCTCAAGTTGGTATAGGTAAAGTTATGAAAAAAGATGTAATTAAAACAAATATAACAAATGACAAAAGTTTACCAGAATTTAAAACTATTTTAGCATTTAATGTAGAAATAGATGAAGATGCTGAAAAAGAAGCAAAAAATACTAAAACTAAAATATTTACAGCAGAAATAATTTATCATTTATTTGACCAATATACTAAATATAAAAAAGAATTATTTACAATACGTAAAGAAGCAGTTAAGGATAAAATGGCTTTTCCTTGTGTTTTAAAAATTTTAGATAATTGCATTTTTAATAAAAAAAATCCTTTGGTTTTTGGTGTTGAAGTTTTAAAAGGAAATTTACACATTGGAACACATTTGTCTGATCCTACTACCAATACATATATTGGTAAAGTTATTAGTATACAAAATAATCATAAAGATATTGAAATTGCTAAAAATTCATCATCAGTTTGTATTAAAGTTGACAATCAAGAAAATCCAAATATTGCATATGGAAGACATTTTGATCATACAAATACTTTATATTCAAGAATAAGTCGAGAATCATTAGACGTTTTAAAAGAATATTATAGAGATGATTGTACAAAAGATGATTTAATGTTGATAGTTGAATTAAAAAAGTTATTTAATATTGCTTAAAAAATTGAATTTGTATTTTTATATTATATGTATAATATTATATACAAATAATAGGATTGACAATATATAATTATGAATACAAACAAAACAAGTATAATTAAAAAGCATCCTAAAAAAATAAAAGCAAAACCAAAATATCGTTTTTATGAAGTAGGATTTTATGGGTCTAGTGCTATAGCTAAAATGCGTTCAATGTTAATTCAAGATGTCGATAATAATGCATTTTTTGTTTATAGAACTAATGGAGTTATTAGACCAGTTAAACACGATGAAATTGCTAAATATTCCTTAGGTGATGGATATTCACAACACTATAAGTTTTTTGATAGGAAGGATTATAAACCTTTGGTTTTAGAAAATAATAGATTTTTGTATGTTCCACCTAAAAATACAAAAAATTGAAATTATAATTTATTGATTCTTAAGTATATTTATTAAATATATATATGAACTTCTAATGACATCTATTGTCCTATATCAAATTGGGGGAGGAAAACCTTTTGATATTGAATTTTCTGAAGATAACCCAATAAAGACTAATGATTTGAAAGAATATATTAGTGACCTTTATGGAGTTGATTCTGTTGAAGTAAAATTATTTATTAGATATTCAACAAATAATAAATTATTAGAAAAAAAGGATGGTAATTTTTTTGAAGGGAGTTATAATAGATACCTTTTTTCTCTTGATCCCTTTTATGAACCTGAAAAAAGTGAATTTGATGGTACTGAGGATAGTATTGATAATTTAATTAACTATGCACCTATTTCTCCTGCTGGAAAAATAGACAATAATATTTTTTTTAGCACATGGAAAATTAGGAAGTAATTTTAAATAAAAAATTGAAAAAGTATAAAATTGAAAAAAGTATCAAATATATAATATAATCATTACAATAATAATTCAAAATGAAAACTCTATTAGAAAAGTTTGACTTTTTAGCTTCATATCCTAAAACTCGTTCTTTGAATTTTAATGATACATTTATCAAATGCACTTATAAAACAAAAAAAGACGACGCCAACAAATTAATTGCGGATTTTTCTGATTGTAAAAGAATTAAACTAGAATTCAAGTTATATCCATCTGAAGGAAAGAAAATCTTTATAGACTACATGAAAGAATTTGAAGAAAAACCAAAAGAATATATGATTGACCAATTAGATAATATTATTTTTAAAGAAGGTGATAATGATTATTGTTATATGAATGGAGATAAAATCAGCACTGACAAATCAAGAAGTTGTATAATTGATTTAACTACTAGGAAAAATTTATTTCCCAAATAAAGAACTTATAGCACTTAATCCAATTGTACTTAATCCTGAAATTGCTCCTGCTTTTAATCCTAAAGTTAAAGTTATTGGAATATTTATAGATAAACCAGCAATACCCATTAGAATTAATTTATTTCTACGACTAAGCCATGAACTATAATATTTTTCTGCTTTTTTTATATTTTCAACTCCGTCTTGTGTTTTTTTAAGCGTTTCATCAATTTCTTCTTCTAGTTTTGAAATTGGTTCGGATTGTTCTGCAACCATTTTATTTAAATCTTTAAAAATGTCATTAATAACTAATACATCTTTAAAAAGTTCTTCTATTTGTTCATTTCTTTCTTGAATTATATTTTCATTAAATTCTAATTGTGAAATTAATTGTTCTCTGTGTATTTCTTTTTCTATATCTTCTTTGAATTCTATGTTTTTTTCATACATTCCTTCCTCAAACATTTTGTTTAACAATGCTGTATTTTCATAGTTTGAATTTACTTTTGAACCATAATTTTTTAATTCGTTTTTACGATTCATATTATAAATTAGATTATATAAAAATTCTAAGCAAGTGAAGCAATAACTGCAAAAAAAACTATAATTAAAAAAGGAACTGATAATTTAAGACCAGTAATTTTATTTCTAGTAACATTATCACATCCAATACTATCACTAGGATAAATTCTTTTCTTACTAAACCAATATTTTTTGGGTTGCTCCGACTTGGAGCTTGAAAAAATGTTATGGAGATTCATACTAATAATTATTATATTATTTGATATGGTATATTTATGATATAATAATACTTAATAATAATTTTTTTAATTTTTTATTGTATTTAAATTCTAAGTATTGAAGTTTTTTTTATTAATGATAATATAATAGAATATTTTTATAATGATTATATATTACGAACCAGACGGCATTATAAAAATAGAATTTGAGGAAAATAGAGAATTAAAAAGCACTGATTTTCCGATAGGTCTAACTAATTTATATTTAGGAAATAAATACAATAAAGAAATAAAAAGTAATGTTTTACCATCTACACTTAAAAAAATAATATTTGGAACAAACTTTAATCAAG
>Ga0194133_10005797_pt1 | contig 15565 bp, 3 predicted proteins | sample TA2KigOf40mmetaG_FD_155448 | JGI IMG/M metagenome (GOLD analysis project Ga0194133, IMG submission 155448) | Freshwater microbial communities from Lake Tanganyika, Tanzania - TA2015055 Kigoma Offshore 40m | ecosystem: Environmental > Aquatic > Freshwater > Lake | place: Tanzania: Lake Tanganyika...
GTTTCCTATTCTTTAATGTGTTAGTTAGATAGATATCTAAGAGAGGTTAAGATTCAAATTCAATTTATTGATTCTTCTTGATCAAACCCACTGACATACGAATATTTATTAGAATCTGTGATCCCTCAGAAATAGAAAATTACAAATTGATTAAATTGAACATGAAAATTTGAGTAATACACACATGAATTGTAGAAATCTGTTAAAGAAAAGAACAGCCACTGCAGCCCATACTAATTTTGATAGAAATTAAGAACATTTTTGGGATCATTGACACGAAAATGTCAGTGATAATATTTAAAAAAGTTTTCTTCAGTTCTATTCTTATTCTGTCCTTTCTGAGGTCGTTTTCGAATCAGTCAAAGCCAACAGATTAAAATATTGATTTTATGTGGTCCTATTTTTTTGAAAGGCCAAAAAATCTGCCTTTCTTGGTTTTCTGTTGTTCAAGTACATAGTTTCTATCAATTTATCAGCCGCAATCTGGCTTAAAATCTTAATAACTTTCGATGCTGTTATGCATGGTGACCCTTCTCTTGGTGTTGCTCTTTTGCATTTTTTTTAATCTTTTAAAGTACACCTAACGATTTTTTTTCATGAAAGGCACGCTGTTTTTGGCTGGGAATCACTTGTTCTTTTTGGCAACCTGGGGTCAAGGGTTGCCTGGAGCCGCCGGGGTTTGAGCCCTCGACTGGACCCGCCGGGATTCAAACCCCGGACCCTCAGATTCCCAGCCTGATGCCATGACCACTCGGACGCGGCGACCCCTGGCTTCGTTCAGCTTGTCATTGGATCAGGTTCTGTACCCTGGCAGTCTAATGCTCTGGGCAATTGAAGAAATTCCATTAGTTATACATTGTCTTTTAATCTTTACCTTTGAAAAATAAAAAACTGAGAAGTCACTATGAGCAAGTACTTGAAAACTTTCAATCAATTTTGAGTTTTTATTTTTTTCGCTCATTCTCTTAGGCCTTGTTTCGTTTCAATAAAAATAAAAGTTTTTTGCAAAGGAGGATGAATGCATTCCAAAGGGCTGTATTTTGTCTTAAGAAAGGTCCAAGCAATGGTTACATTTCCTCTAGCTAGATTCTCATAAATCTGTCATAGCTACAACATAGTGCCTCAATAAGAAAAAAAATCACGTTGTATTCATCCATGCGAGAAATTGGCCATTGATTAACGGCGATAGAGTCCATCTGACTAAATCTGGATTTATAGTTTAAGCTACATAGAATGATGCCCAAGTTCAAAAGGACAATCTCCGAGGAGGTTGTTGGAAAGCAAACAAAGCTATATTTCAATTAGATGATATTGCGTTCCTTAAGATTTGTTTTCTGGAAAAAGAAACATTTCTTGGCTCTTTTATCAAATCAAAACAGGGAACATTTTTAGATAGATGTTATCTTTAAAACCTGAAATAATGGGTAGGTAGGTAGGTTCTAGATTTGACTAACAAGATGAGTAAGTGTTTGCTTAAAAGGTCAACCTTTGGCTTCTTGAGCTACGATAATTTTCTTTTTTTTTCACATTCCATAAAGAGTTTTACCTACTCACACGTCAAGACTACATTTTCATCCGTGGTGATGAAAAATTTTCTTTTTGTTGGTCCCTTGGGAATAACTGTCATTTATCTAGATCATTATCACACGAAAGAACTTATTTCAATGTCCTTTTTTCTATCTAGTCGATTATATATAACATCAGAAAATCACTTCACTTAGAGGTAAGAGAAATTGAATGCAAGGAAAAAATAAGTGCATCCATTTCCAAATACAAAAGCAATCCTTCAGATCTTCTTGAGGTTACGTACATTAGAAGGTGATCCTTCTTTCTGAAGTCTTTTTTTGGGTCAGAAAACAAATTTTCCTTGTTTCTTTTGGGTTCTTTTATGAGTGTGAGTTTTCCTTCCTTCCTCCCCTTTCTCCATTTCTCTACCTTTTAAGTCTTAATTCGACTGGCCTAATTTTCTTTGGAACCTTTGACAATGATTTGTACCTCCTAAGGGGGGGAACACTCTGAGAGATTTACTGGAAAACAAAATTACTTTTTCGAGGGTGGAGGCAAAAATTACCCTCTGAATTTAATTTCCTCATTGTTTTTAGCCTACTTGACTTGTGAAGTGACTACTTACTCGTCTTTCATTCGTTGGACAAGGAGAGTACGTCTGCTCCTTATCAACGTAATTAGGTCAGAATTATGCATCCAGCTTTGACAGAAACAAACAAACCCCATAGAAGGGAGGAAGATTTACTTCATCACAAACCATGGATCTGCATACAAAAACTGCTCTTTTCCAATTAAGACAATAATTTCCAAATTCCTTGCAGGTAATTGGTCATGCAACAATAAACCTGGCTTACAGTACTAGAGAGGAAAAAGGGTGTTTTTATTTAGGACAAACATTCCAAACTCATTTATCATCTATACGAAGAAAGTTTTTCTTTATAAAAAAGTAAACTGTAGGATTTTAGAGAAAAGAAAAATTATTTTTTCTCATAGAGTGTTTGATACATTAACCTACAAATTTCTTTTTGGAAATATAAATTTACAGAAGATTCTTTCTAAAAAGACAATTTGAAAAACCTTGTCTTGAAAACTAAATTAAGTTTTTCAACTTTTTTCTCACATTTGATTTTCTTTTAGAAAAAATTGAAGTCGTCAAAATTTCAAGTCAAAGTAAATTTTGACTTGCTGAGTCATGCAACTCGAACTTAAATTGAAAGCTCATGCAGTCATTTCATTTCAATTTGTCTTGAAACAAAAAAGCGTTTTTTCGTATTTTACAGTTATAGTCTATCTATGTAAAAAAAATTCTCCCAAGTGCCTTATTTTCTTCTTCCTCAGAATGAACTTGCTTGATCATATCTGAAATAAAAAGTGTAAATGATAATGAAAATTTTATCAAAACTCCTTCAAGACTAAGCAATGTCATCCATGGTGTTTCAAAAATTTTCAAATAGATTTATTGCATTAGGCGCACAGTGCAAAAATATTCGTCATATTCCTTAATTCAGAATTCCTCAGAGATCTCACTCAAAGGAATGGATGGATTGGTAGTCTTCTAGCTCATCGACCTTGGGATGTTTTTACGAATCTTTTTCACCTTCTTAGTCCCTCGGGCATTTATACTAATTCCGTTTTTTTAAGATCATCCCTTTTTTTCTCTCGTTTCAATTTGGGCAACGCTCAAAGTCCCAGACCTTATTTGCTCCAAAAGACAACAATACTTTAGGGGTTTACTTACCATCGACACACAGAGGCTGACTTATTTGCACACACAACTAACAGGAGTTATTTAAACTTAATGTCAGTGGACACAATTATAAGAATTTTGTGGATAAGCTGGTCTTTAAAAAATGTAAGAAATAGGTTCTGAAATAAAAATTTTATTGGATGTTTTTTCTGATTGAATATGGCCAAGTGCAAAATGTCTGTGAACAAAACCCCCCATAAAATGTCTTTAAACCTTTATCTTAGTTTTGGGGTTGTCAAGGCTCATGTCTATTGCAACTACCTGAGGCTTGGAAGGTTCAAGATTTGATCTCTGCCCTGCATAGCCTCAATTAGTCATCTCAGTCAGGGAGGTATTATGGTTAACTAATCATGAACATATGATCAAATAGCTCATTTTAAAGATTTAATAAAATCAGGGATGGATTACTGAAAAAGATCTTAAAGATTGCATATTTCTGATTCACTTGATTTATTAGTGTTAGAATAATCATTACTCAACACAAGCTATATCTTCTTTGCTTTAATTTTATTCCTACAAAGCTGTACGACTAAAAGCATGTTCAATCACTTTACAATGTACTGTAATTCAAAAACTATCAGCAATCCTAGTGGAAATATGGAAGTTCATTTACTTTCTTGAGTAAATATCTCATTTTTTCAAATAATGCCAAGCCATCACAAAAGCTAACCAAGTTCTTGGTTGTTATGGAAACACTTGGACATGTATTGACAAAGTTATTAAGTATCCCCTGCATGTGTGTGTATGATGTATGAAGTTGGTGGGAGAAGATCGGAGGCGAAGACCAAAATGGTTATTGAGTCTTCGTGGATGGTACAATCACCAACTAAGGGAAACAAATGATTGCTTCATCGAGGAAAAGTGACTTCAGCACTTTTTTTATCGACAGGTAATAAGAAATCTACAAATCAAGCATTACAGCAAAAAACCTCTTTCGCTTCTCTACACTGTATAATTCTTTTTATTGCATGACTGGAGAAATTATTGCTTCAATTCCAATTTAACAGCTTCTTTTCTTTCCTTTTCAGAGAAAGCAATTTCAAGTGTAGTCCTCTACCTGGGGTAGAAAGCAGGTCACTATGAAATCAAGGGCCGAGGTGGAGAAAAAAAGGTTCAAAAGATGTATGGTCTCATATCATTATAGTGTAAATCTAATATTAAGAGATTTTTTCATTCAGAAATTATAATGTAAATATGGACCGAATATTTTTGGGAAGAAATGTGTCATTAGTTAGTTTTTATCGAACGGTGGTTTTTTCCATAACAAACCATTGTAGTCTGAGATTAATCCAAGCTCCAGCTTGGTGGACCTTACTTAGTCTTTGGTTAACTTTGAGGGAGAAATTGCTTTCTTTCACAAAACATCCCCTTGATTTCGAACAATAAAATCTGTGGGTCTTAATCTGACTGTGGAAAGTTTCATCTTTGCTTATCTTGGACTGGACTTTGAGGGGATGATTCAAAGTTTACTTTACACTGGATGCTCTATTGTTTACAAGTTAATCTTTTTTGATGATGCAGGCATATAAAAGAATTTTATGGGTGTTAAAGTAAGGCTCTCTCTATTCTTCTTTTACATCAAATATATTTTCTTAGATTTTCTGATCAACCTGTTTGACGGGTTAATGTGACTTTTACCAACCATATTTCAAAAGAGGGAGTGTGACTTGCTATAACTTTGCACACATTCAATTCAGTGTATCCCATCTCCATCATCATCTCGTGTCATTTCTGGAATCGGTATCTCAAAATTTTTGATGACAATGATGGAGAGATGCTGTTTAAAAAGTAGGGAAAAAATACCCATGAGTTACGCTTCAAAGCTTAATGTCATGTTAAAAGATGAATTTATGAAGTGAAAAAGGATGTGAATTTTATCATAAAAATCTTTTGGATGAAAAAATAAAAGCATGCATTTTGTGAAAAAAGTGGAAGATGAGTTCTTTGCCAAAACATAATCATTTTTTCTTGTTTTTCTTGATGGTGAGGTGAAAAAAACAACTAAATATTTTTAAGTATATTTTACAACCATTTTTTTTTGTAAAATGAAAGTCAAATATTGTACAAGTAAAATTAAAAAAGCATTTGTACAGAGCATCAATATGAAATTTTATTAAGGAATATATGCAAGATAGCATTTTTATGTTGTGTAATTATATTTTTCAGATACCCCAGAACACTATATATTTTTCAGTACTGGTCTTTCAACAGACCGAAATCTTTGATATTTAAATCTAGCTTTTATACCTACATTTTTATGTAAAGTCCACTAATGCCTGCAGTATTAAAGATGGATACCAGAGTGAAGAAAATTCATACTTTTATTAAAACAGAATTGGTCTTCGTTTGGAACAAAATTTTCAATAATTATATGGTTGGTTTTATCTAGCTGACCTTTTGAAAAGAAAAATATTTTGTTTTCTTGTTCAAAATTTTTTTTAGCTCTAAATTCTTTTTTGAGATTTAGTTCTTTGATGATATGTCGCATATTTGTTTCTTTTCCATTAAAATTTATTTCTTTTCCTTCGTATTAGTAAAACTTTTTTCAGCAGAACTTTGTTCTCACGATAATAGAGGAGCTTATTAAAAGTTTCATCTGAAGAAAATTATCCTCTTAATATGTGAAAGATAAAGTTTACTTTATCGTGACTTGAAGCGATTATTATCGGTATGGAAAAGGCTGTTTATTTCAATAGTTTGAGAACATTTTTCTCATGCTTCTTCAGTTTTTTCCAAAAATGGCATCAACTTTGCATTTTCAGACAGTAATCCTTAATTATGCAAAACTAAAATTTCCATGGTTGTAAAAGGAGATAAAGAGAAAAAAATATTTTCAAAACCAATTAGCTTATCTCAACTGCTCTTGCCAAAAAACATAATTAGGAAAGATATATGATAAAATCCACAGGTGTAGATTTTAAAGCTTTTATAGTAAAATATATAGATTGCGTAGTTTCAATTAAAAAATTGATACATTTTTTTAGAATTTTAGAATAGATATTGGCAGAAAAATATTTTTGGCAACGTAATTATTTCCAAGCAGTAAAAAACAGGGTGGCAACTTCTCATTTTACAACTTATACACAAAATTGTAGCTTTTTGAGCCACATAGCTTTGGAAGCAGATAGTTTTAAAACTGTTAAGTTCTCTTTTGTTATATATGAATGGAAATAGTAAAATGAAAGAAAAGAAAATATGACTTGACTTAACTACTGATTTTTCTAATGCTTAATCAATTGAATGAGAATTGTATTTAATTCACAGAAGCTACCCTGCTATCTTTGGAGGCCTTTTCCTGAACACATTTTCCTGGATGCATATTTCCCAAATACCTGGCAGGCCCGGATTTAAGCCCCACTGGGTTAGGCCCAGATGATAAGCCCTGCAGGGCCAGGCCTGAAGGTAAAAGGTTAGCAATAAAATAAATAATCCAGGCCTATTTTATTCCTATAACCTAACCTTCTGGACCTAACTTAGCTGATTTTTTTGGAAAAATGTATTCAGGAAACCGTGTTCGGGCAAAGTGCATTCGAGAAAATCTCCCTAAAAGTTTATGAGAAAAGTTCAAGTTTCAGAAACTTAAAAACTTTTATGGTAACAAAGCGCTTTATGGATAATGTCTTACATTGTGGCTCTAATCAGCTTTGGATAAAAGATTGGAAGTTAGTGTTGATGGGAGGGGCATATATGCATTGAAAAAGAATATCAAATAATCCTTTGAGAATAAACACAACCTCGGAAATAGCAATTACCAACAAGTCCATAGTTGGCAACACATTCATCATAGATTAGCTTTTTTTCGCAAACTGAAAGCAATTCATCATGAGTTATCCCCTTCCTTCTCTTTGCACCTTGCTTCATTCTAACCTACTTTCACAATTCCATAATTGGAAGAAGCCAAGTTGAAGTTAAGAAATCTAGGTCCAACAAAAGATCTTTTTCTGACCCTTTGTGTTGAAAAACAAAGAATGGAGGGGTCTCAAAGTGATTTGAACCTTTTTTTGAAAGTTAAATTTTCATGAAGTGGTCGCCAAATACCTAAATAAAATAAGACTTTGTCCTTGCATGATTAGGTAAAAGTTTTGGCTTCACTGACAATAGTTTTACACTTCAAGTTAAGCAATTATTGCTTTTTTGATGGAGAAAATCATTCAATGAAATATCTATCTTTCACACAAACTTTCTTCATTTGTGCTTACTCGTACTATATATGTTACATTAGGAACTTTTATATTTTCATTATCTCATTGTAGATTAATTCTGTTCAATGAAAACTGCCAAAAAAGGATGTCAGATAATGAGACCTTTTCAGTTATTACAGCGGCAACATATGTACGTAGCTCGTAAATGGAGACTGAAAGCAAGCAAGTAAGTTTCTCCATAGCTCTTTGATCATTGATGACAACTGATTGGTGAGTCTCCAAGGGGGTCGGGTAGTTATTCCATGCCCTCATTCATTTCTTTTTCCCCCCTCATTTTCTCTGATGGCTACCCCTAATCACAACCAATACGTCTTCTTGTCAGCGGCCAATGTTGATGCTCTCATGGGTTAGTTGGACCAACTGTGTAAGTAAAAAATGAATACGACGATGGTAATTAGAAAGATTAGATGCTTTATATACTTACTGACTGAACATTTTCTTTAATTTCTCATGAGATTCAAAGGTTTAAGGCTGGTCAAGTTGAAAAATCAAATTTGATTCTATTTCCCCAAGCCTATTTCCCATCCCAATCCAGTTGAAAAAGTAAATTAAATCCTTCCCCTTTCAGCTTGATATTTTTATTTCTCTCCTTCTTCTTGATTCATTTATCACAAGCGAACAAAGGGTCCATCTACATCTTCTAACACCTGAATTTTGTCGATAGCTTTTTTGGACACCCTAGCATTGCAACTTTGGCAGACAGTAGGAAAAGGTGACAATTTTGACGCTTAAATTCAGTTTTTTTGTGTGTAAAATACCAGATATTGGCTGAGGAAACTTGATTTGGTAGGGAAATCATTATTCTTTCATTTTACTCCGTGTCTGACATACATTTCATACTTTTCAAGAATCGAGGGTGAATAATTTTCCAAAGTTGGTAATGCCTTTTGCCAAGGGAGAATCAGATATTCTTTGGTTTGTAAAAAGTGCACCTATATTTTAGAACTACTTCACATATCATTCAAATGCCCAACAAAAAAATAAATCTAACTCACTAAAATGTGAAAGCAAAATTATTTTTGATCGGTTTCAGAGGCAAATTTTTTTGAAAGCCCATCAATCTGAAGCAATTGATCTTTCTGTTGCAGATACTAGCCATTGCAATTTCATAACGTGGAAGCACGCAAATTAGGTTGATTGGATTAGTTGGTTGTTGGTTGTTGGTTGTTGGTGATGCCAATTGGAATAGAAGGCAAAAGTAGAGACTGCAGTGCAGATAACCTATTTGGTTTCATATTACAATGGGTGGTTGTAGTTTGGTGATGGTGGTCGGAGGAAAACTAAAAGCAGTTTTTCTTTAGGTGGGGTAAAAAACATTGATGAAAAATTTGAAAGCTATATCAAATTGACTTGAAGGGTTACTCAATCTTTTAGATTGCATGTCTATGGTCATCTGATTTTAAATACTCCTTGTTAAATTGGTAGTTATAAGTACTTAAAACCTCAGCAATTTTTGCTTTCTTTCTTAAGTGAAAAAAAGTAATCTTTGATGTCAACGCTGTTGTTCATCTGACCAATACTAGGATGGATATCTTGTTCCATCATGAACAGCCATTTATTTCCAACCTAATGCTAGGTTTTTAGAGAGTGCTTTTAGTTCAAAAAGCTATTTGACGGCTGTATCTTTTCTTTATTATGAAAGGTCACTGCAATAATACCTTGTTTGGTCCTCCTCCTTTTTCACATCTACTCTCAAAGCACTTCATCTCATTAAAGAAACGAAACTAATAATCCCACTTAAGAAATAGGATAAAATCCAGTTTGCTATTACGATCCTAGTTTATGAAGTTCAAGTAGCTTCAAAGACTCTCATACTTTACTGATTCAACTTGAGTGACAGTTTTTGTACTTCATTTATAATCTGATAGTATTAGCATAATCATTCTCCACAACCAGTGAAAATTCTATGCTTACACAAGCTTTAATTATTAGGTTGGAAAAGCCACAATCTCTCAAATATAACCGGGAATCTCATAATGTTTAGAGGTTGTTTTTTCTGTCAAAAACTGTTTGTTAAAAAAAGGTAAACTGAGAGCTTTCAAGGCCCTCAATTCAAGGATTATAGTTAGCCTTCCATGCTAACACGTCTCCTTTCAGACATACATTAGCTTGAATGGACTTAAAACTCAAAAGGCTTAGCTGAAACTCAAGAAGATTTTCCACTTGGAACATTTAAATAAAGAAGATTTACACTCAGACGTCTGTCTGGTCTTAGGATGGACAGTTATATTATAAAACTGACATGATCTTAAAATAGAATCCATCTTCTACTAGAAAATATAAAGTAATGTAAAATGAAGTTTCAAGACTCAAAATGTCACAAACATTAACTTTTCCAACACTTTTTTTCGCAATTTCTCATTTTGTTGTATCGTTTTTCTTCGTCAATTATGTCAATCTTGTTTGTCAGTTGGAGATTCTTTTTTTGCTCGATAGCCTAGGGTTTTTTGCAATTATGATGTGTTCGTGTCTATGGCTACTTACAATTAGTTGAAGATCCCCGTGCACGAACTTTTGCAACCACAAATTTGGGTTAAGGATGGTAAAATGTTAGCAGAGTATTTACAACAGTTTTTTATGCATCAAAATCATCACAGTTGCTCTTGCAACAAAAAAAGAAAAATGCTATGCTTGGTGACAAAATGTCAACCTTGAAGATATTTTCTAATTGTTATCTTGTGGTTTCTAGTTTTTGCCGTCCTTATGATGAAAAGATTTGATTTCTATATGGCGATTGGAGACGAAAAATTTCATTAAGTTGAATGCTCTAAGGGAATTTAATTAAAAACCTTGGAAAACTTCTATCAAAAAAATCTGCTCATCCCAATAATCTGGAATGGAATCTTTTCTTGGACAATGAATAATAATGAACTTGAAATGAATTGAATTTCTGTTCAAAGGAAAAAATTGTAAAAAGACAATTTCAAGATCCTTTTGAGCAAAAGTCACATGGCAAGAAAAGTTCCATTAAGTATTTCAACCCTTTGCTATTTGCCATCTTCATGTCCTGTATTAAAATGTTTGTAAACTAATCCAATGATCTCATATACCTTATATTTTGATTGTTGACAAATTTAAAATCCTTTCCACAGTCGAAGAATTGTAGCTTGAATTCAAAGCGTTTTTCCATCTCCTATTCTAAAGCAAATTTTTAAGACTTAAATAGGTTTATAACTTTTCTTTTCACAACTGTTCACTTTTTAAAAGTGCGTAAATGCTTTCAAAGTAGGTTGAATGCATTTTTTCATTTTAGCTCTTTGTTCGTTCAAGCTGAAAGAAAGAGGAATTCTACTTTTCATGGAACACTATGAGAAAAAGATTTCTTTTACATCGCATCTTTTATGAAAATTCCAATATTATTTGCTTAACCCCAAAAACTATGAGATTAAACGGTTGCTTTTTGTTTGATCAAGTTATTCGGATTCTGCGCTCGCTTCAAAAGATTGACGAAATAAGTTGTTGGATAAAGAAAAAAAGCTAACAAAGGAGTATCATTTCCTTGGTTCTCCTTCTCAAAAGAAAAATAAATGACAAAACAGTTTGTGAAATCTATTTATGATTGACTAAATTTCAAGGTTTAGCTTTCCATAATAAGAGAGGAAGATTTTTAAACTTTGATTACAAGCTGGTTTCACCTTTCAAATAAATGTCATTAAAGTTGTGCCATATCTATCAGAAAAAACTAATAATTAAGTTCATTTAAAGAGTCCCAACCTTCAATGATTGAAAAACATCTTGAAACTGAGTATATATATTAGTTTTGGTACTTACATTCAAAAGAGGAAAGCAATATTGAAATAAAATCAGATTTGATTTTATCATATAACATAGAAAATATGCAGTAGTTAAAAATGGTAAATGATGTAGATGGAGAACCACAGGGTTTCCATCAAATAACAAGTTGCTGACAAAGTTGACAAACTGAAGAAAAAATATTCAATAAAATCATTTTTATTTCAAAATAGGTTTTTTGAATTCTTTTCACATTAGTGACAACAGGCATTTTTAAATCTAATCATTCGAAATTTCACCGAAGTATTTCTAAAACTTTATAAATACTACATTTACCAGAGCTCAAAACCATAATGCTGTGATTGTGAGGCCAAAGAGAATAATAATCTAGGGCTTTTTTCTTGCCATCTTCTGTTTCAAACTGAACTATTAAGATTGAGCCTTTTTTCAAACAAATGCAGCATGGAAGGCCATAGAAATCAGTTAGCTCTTGGTAACTATTTTTTATGCACCTAATCTTACCATTAGTAGATATCTTGACGCTAATAGTTGTGCCTAACTGACCGTAATTTCGATCAGTTATACAAACTTCGACCTACACAAAAGAAATATAATAGGCTTTAAGAAAATAACACAGACCTTTCTTTGTATTCTCTCACAAAGAAGGTAGATGAACTTAATTCAGATGACTTTGAAAAACTTTGAATATTATCCATTAGAGATAGTGACCAGACACTAAGAATTCAAAGCATTCCCAGGCTAAATAGTTTCGGATGAAAACGATTCGATTGACTTTAACGATTGTTAACGGTAAGGAACTCTTCCTTTCTCGTTTTTTACACTTGAGAAAACGACTGGGAAAACTTTTTTATTCCAGGAAAAAATCCATTGAATTTCAAACGATCAAGTTTTGGACTCAGCTGAATGTCTAAGGAGGAAGCGGAATATTTGAAATATATTCACACTTCGAAGCAAAAAAAAACCTTATATCAATGAAAAAAAACATAATACATCAAGATGGAATTGAAAAACCATCTTTTTTTTCACAGAAATGAGACGTCAATAATGAGATGAAAGGTTTCAATTTAATCTACATGTGAATTCTGAAAAAAATTTAGTTTGTGATAGTAAATGCCAAACAAGGTATTGAATTCCTTTACATCCCATGGGAACCAATTGAGTTGGGTACACATTCTGGCCACATGTAAAGTTTTTTGCTGCTATTTTTTACACACTCTCTCCCCCATGGTTAACTTAATTTTCAGGAATGGTTTTTTAAAATTCTCAGCTCCATTGTATTAAAGAACATTGAAAATTAATTAAAAAGAATGACTTTGTAAGAAATTATAAAAAACAAACATTTTCATTTTAATAAGGTTGTTTGCATTCTTGAAAAAGTACTTAATGAATAGTGGTAAAAAGAGTTTTTTTAATTTTCTTCATGATATATGAGTAAGAATCTGAAGGCCAAGTTTGTTGTAAATGTCAACAATGTGTCCATTTACAACCCTTGGAAAAAATTGTTAAAATTTTACTCAGTCACTTCAAAGTCTGATGAAGTTTTGCCAGATTGTCTTAGACGGAATAGAGATTAGAAATGAACAATGAACAACTTTTGACTCACGCTTGAACGCCCCTTTTCTATGATTCATTTTCATCACCACACATTGTAGAAATAGAATGGAATAAGTTTCCATTTTGTTTGGATATTCTGATTCTTGCCTAAAGGGAAGCATAAAATTGCCAAGCTGTGTGGGATAAGCTCGCCTTTTAGGTTTTACATTTTTTTTGCTCTATAGCAAAATTTCATTTTGTGCGAAAAAGATCAGACAGAAAAAATCATCTGCATTCACAAAGATTGTTTGCCGATGCGAGAATTTCTTTTAAAGTGAATGCATAGAAGGAAAGGAAACGAGCAGCCAGGTTGTGCAACTTTTTTTGATAATTTGAAATCTAGTTGTGTTTCCTCTTTAGAAAATGCATAAAGTATGGAAAAAGACCCTCCTTTGTAATGTTTCAGAATGAGAGCTTATTGAAAACCGAACCTCTTGGTAATTTTTCAATAGCTAAGGATTACAAAGAATTAAGAAGGATTCTTTTTTTCTGATTAGCCTGTTTCTTTAAGATAATGAGTTGGCTTTGCACAACAAATTGTGTTTTCTATAAAGATGAAATGTCTTTTATATCATGTATAGTAATTGATCGATCTATATAAAACTTGAATTGGCAGCTAGGTATAGGCAGTTAGGGCTATACAAAAGGTCTCTGGTTTACCACAGGCAGTAGATAATAAGGGTTTTGCCATTTAAGATTGAATGAGTATTTTTCAGAAAAATAATTTAATAAAAATTGCTTTAAAAAGTTTTTTTGTCCTACAATATTTTTCTTTTGATGTTAGCATAGAATCATAAGAATCAAAGTATAGAACTGACTTTTAAAGAACTGACTGAATCTTAGCTGGAATGCATTTAAAAATTGGCAACAAAGAGGAAAAACTTAAGAAATTAAACTACCAAAGTTAAGGATTTATTCAAAATGTTTTTGGTATATTTTTTACCCAGCAATAAATCAAAATCTTAGACTTTGATGTAGACATACATTATTAATGTTAATATACTTTATGCCTCAATTCTTTCTGTAAAATGCATTCATTTGAAAGAGACTAGAGACAAAATTAGGAACTATATCTTTCTTTTCTGAGTATGATTAAGAACTCATTCCAACAAGAGCAAAAACCAGCTTAAATATTTTGTGTGTTGCAAATACACATGCACTTAAATAAGGAAGTTTGAGGAAACTATTTACATGAAAGACGAGGCAAGTCAGGCTTGTTATCAGCACAAAAATTCTGCCACCCAGACCCTCCCAAAAGTTATTGAAAAACCTTAAGTAAAGTTTTCCCGTCAATCATCATCAGATTTGATTTGTCTAACAGGTGGATGGAAAAGGAGATAAATCTAGTATAAAAATATCATCTTTTTTTGCAAACAGGATAAAAACATACGAATTGAAATCCTTTTTGCTTGAGGAAAATGTTATGAAGTATTCGATCACATTTTGAAATGGAAACTTATTTTGTTTAACTCTTTACATATGGTAACTTCTTGAACAACTGCATAAGAAGGGGATAAGTTGATTCTAGGTTAAGAAGCAGAAAAGTTCCTCGTTATTTTTTTACCCTTAAAAGTCAGGAATGAAGTAAGTAAGGAAGATTCTTTGAAAGTTGCACTCGAAATTTCGTGCCCCATTTATCAAGAGATACAGAAAAACGTCAAAGTAAAAAAAAAGTAACGTAGATGTAGGAAACTTGGTGCAATCGATTTTAATAAGCTTGAAAACATGTCACACATTTTTTATGGGTGGTAAAATATCTGGTTTTTTTGCTCCCACATGATCCGTGGTAAAATTGATCACCTCTTGACTAATAAAAGAAAACCAAGTTCCCCACAAAAAATAAAGAATGAAACTTGCGCGACAAATTGATTCTCAAATTTCAAATCTGAAAAATGTCATTTGGATTTTCAAAAGAAGGTATGGAAGTTGTGTTAAGACTGAAAAATCGGCTGAGACGATCAGTTCGGTCGTTTAAGTCCTATTCTTGATTAAACTTGGAATTAGATCTGCTGGAAAAAATCTGGGGAGGCATTAAATTGGGGAGATTAAATGGGAGAGAATAATCCGATCAACTTACTTCAACTCCATCTGAAATTTTGTTAAATTTCTAATAACTTTGAGATTAGAGGTAAAAAAATTTGACAACAAAATATTCTAATTCTAATTCTTTTATTAAACTTAAGCAATTTACATGTTAATATAAATCTTTATTTAAAAATTAATCTGACTGAGTTTCTCAAGTCTCAAAACATATCAACACTGCTTGATCAATCTCTTTTAAACTTCCACGCTCATCAAACCCTTATCCAAGAGAGTTTTTTTAGCAACATTTGAAGCCTAATCCTGCACCCCTGACCCTTTGGTACCGAACGTCCCGAGCAAATGGAAACATTTTTGAAATTGTTTAGCAACAAAAGTTGAATTGGGCAGTGCAACAAACAATTTTTTCATACTTTGGATACCAATCCCAAGGTCGCCATGGCCTTATAGTTATGGCATCTGACTGTGGACTGGGAGGCTGGGGTTCAATCCCTCGTTGGGGCAAATCTTTGACCCCAGGACTTGTCTTTGAATAATCATCTATACTGATGGTTACCACAGTCAGGATTGATGGTTGTGCAGATCGATCACATGAACAAAAAACCTGATTTAATTATTAAAAACACAAAATAATTACATCAGAATTTCCAAAATTTAACCAGGGATAGTTCAGGTGACTGCAAGACACAATAATAGTGTAGGGAATTGTTGTAAAGTCTAATAC
>Ga0194133_10005798_pt1 | contig 15564 bp, 12 predicted proteins | sample TA2KigOf40mmetaG_FD_155448 | JGI IMG/M metagenome (GOLD analysis project Ga0194133, IMG submission 155448) | Freshwater microbial communities from Lake Tanganyika, Tanzania - TA2015055 Kigoma Offshore 40m | ecosystem: Environmental > Aquatic > Freshwater > Lake | place: Tanzania: Lake...
TCGCCGCGCGAACTGCGCGCCGAGGATCTCTATGCGATCGGCGCCGCGTCCGAGGACGATAGCTTCGGCGTGTTGGTCGATACCGTGCTGGGCGGCGATACGCGGCGGCTTGCCGGCGAGATCAGACGCTTTCGCGAACTGGACATCAATCCCGTAGCGGTGCTGCTGGCGATGGAGCGGCGGGCGGCCCAGCTTGCCGCCTTAGCCGCAAGGCTGGGGCAACACGGCGACGTTTCCGGACTGGTCGAGGCCGAGACGAAGCGCGGCCGGGTCTTCTACAAGGATGCTCCCGCCATCAAGGCGCAGCTTGCCCGATGGCGGGGCAAGCGCCTCGAGCGACTCGTTGACCGGTTGGCGCGGTTGCACCATGCCTTGCTCTCGAACAGCGCAGAGGCAGAACTGCTTCTTGCCAACGGCATGGTTGAGATCGCTCGCGCCGCAAGTGCAAAGCGATTGAAATCAGCGGAATCGAGTGGCTTGCCTGCCTCAAAGCAGGACACTTGACGCATTTGCGCAAAGTCCCGATTTGAACTGTGGACGCGAATGCAATAACGGTTTCCATCTAGGTGTTCCTCCGCGGCGGCGGTAGTTTCGCGGAGAAGTCCAGCGATAAATGTCCATGCGACGGTTCCGAGCGCGCTTGCAGAAGGAGGCGCTTCGCAATCGCTGCTGCTCGCACCATCGCTCGAGCGTCGGCGATTGCAGTGCTACCTGACGCAGATCGTTGCCGTCATGGTTGCGTTGCTTCTTGGATTTGCGACGGCGAACTTTCTCTACACGGGTTTTTCTGGGATTGCGGCTGACCTTGTAATCGCACACTGTTGATCTCTGCTGAGAAATGACCCGGGAGAGGTATAAATTTCCGCTGAGAAGTGACCCATGTTCTGACCCTGCCCCTGGCTGTTGCGTCGGGGGACATTGGAGTGAGTGACATGGCGTTATTGAGCGTAATCCGGCGCTGGCATTTTCGAGAAGGGATGCAGATCCGGGAGATTGAGCGACGGACCAGACTGTCGCGCAACACGATCCGCAAGTATCTTCGCAGCGGCAAGGTTGAGCCCCGGTTCAAGGTGCCCGACCGGCTGAGCAAGCTGGACCCGTTTGCCGAGGAGCTGACGGGTTGGTTGCGGATCGAAGCTGGCCGTTCGCGCAAGCAGCGCCGTACGGTCAAGCAGATGTACGCCGATCTCGTAGCCCTGGGCTTCGATGGCTCCTACGACCGTGTCGCGGCCTTTGCGCGCAGCTGGAAGGCTGATCGTCAGCGTGATGCGCAGACCAGCGGGCGCGGGATCTTCGTGCCGTTGGTGTTCCAGTCTGGCGAAGCGTTCCAGTTCGACTGGAGCGAGGACTGGGCGATCATTGCCGGCAAGCAGACCAAGCTGCAGGTGGCCCATACCAAGCTGTCGCACAGCCGGACGTTCATCGTCAGGGCCTATCTGCTCCAGACCCACGAAATGCTGTTCGATGTCTTGACGCAGGCCTTCCGGGTGCTGGGCGGTGTCGGGCTCCCTTCGAAAGGCGGAACCCGCAGGTAGATAGACACAGATTTCCAATTAGGAAAATAAAGATCTAAAAATAACCATATTGGTTTAGTGGCGCCCTCTACTAGTTGTTCTTGGGAGCCGAGAAGGTGCCTGAAACCCGCCCGCCTTCCGCCGACGAGACGCCGCTGTTCAGATCAATGACGAAGCGATTGGCGCGCAGGTTGTCAGCGCCCCGCCGCAGAGTCGCATTGCCGGCCATGGTGATGATTCGCCGGTTGAAGTCGTAAACCGCGACGTCACCGTGCGCCGTCTCTTCGCCGCGCGTCACCACCACCCCGCCGGTCGCAGTGATGCGCTGGATCTGCAGCGAGCCCTGATCGGTAAAATCGACGACCGTGCGGGCTGCGCGGACCCGCAGGCCGGCCTGGGTGACATCGACGTTGCCCGACAGGACGCCCCTGCCCTGCTTGACCTGAAGCTCGATCCGGTCGGCCGCATAGTTGACCGGCGCGTTGGAATCGTGCCCGGAAATGGATTGCGCGGTGAGCGATTGCACACCGGCAAATCCTACCGCAAGCACGGCGGCAGCGGACAGGACCTTGCGAGCGGAGGTGAGTGAAAGTGCCATGATCATCATCGGGGTACTCGCAGCTTGCCGGGAACCATGCGCAGGCGGGCATTGCCTTCCAGCCGCACGTTACGTTCGCGCAGGTCGGCGTGGATACCGTCAGCGGAAAATGAACCGGTCGGAACCGACCCAGATACGCCGCCCGAGCCGGTCGCCACCTGCGTGTCCAGATCGATCAGGACGTTCTGCGTTTCCATGCGGTATCCGTCCGACGCCGAGAACACCACCGGCCCGGCGACGGTGATCTGCTCGGTTCGATAATTGTAGCTGCCGCTTGGCGCCGCGATCCGGGCGAGGCCTTCGGTCATCACCAACTCGGCCTCGAGGTCTTGCAGTTCGGCGACAGGAACTTCGGCGGATACCTGGGCCGCGCTGCCGGCCAGCACGCGGAACGCGCGCCCATGCGAATCCATGCCACGATACATGGCCGAATCGACCGCGATCCGCTCACTCGTGACGGCGACCTTGTTGCGATCGAGCAGGAAGCCGATCTCGCCGCGCGGACTGAGCGGCGAGAGGATCATGATCGCCGCGACAAGCCCGATGGCGGCCGGTAGCGCTTTTGACAGGAAAGCGACGAGCCTGTCGTGCGAACTGCCGGGAGCGGCGAATCGTCGCCGCCGATCCTGGACCAGATCGGCCTCGACAGTCATCGGCGCAGCGTCCCGATCATACCGACATGTGGCTGAAGATGTCGTGATCGGGCCAGCCGGCAAGGTCCAGCCGCGCCCGGGCGGGCAGGAACTCGAAACAGGCGCGGGCCAGATCGGTGCGGCCCTCGCGATCAAGCCGTAGGATCAGCTCCTCCCTCAGCGCGTGCAGGTGGCGCACGTCCGAAGCGGCATAGTCCCTTTGCGCCTCGTTTAGCTCACCGGAACCCCAGTCACTCGACTGCTGCTGCTTGGAAATTTCCTTGCCAAGCATTTCCTTTACCAGATCCTTGAGACCATGGCGATCGGTATAGGTCCGCACCAGCTTGCTGGCGATCTTGGTGCAGAACACAGGCGCGGCGACCACGCCAAGATAATGCTCAATCGCGGCCAGATCGAAACGGCCGAAATGGTAAATCTTCTCGCGCGCGGGATCGGCGAGAACAGCTTTCAGGTTCGGCGCATCAAACCTGCTACCGGGAGCAAAGCGGACCAGATGCTCGTCGCCCCGCCCATCGGCGATCTGCACGAGACACAGCCGGTCGCGCGGCGTGACGAGGCCCATGGTCTCGGTGTCGACCGCGACCGGGCCGGGAGCGAGCACGCCGTCGGGGAGATCTTCTTCGTGGAGATGGACAGCCATACGGCAAGAGTGCTTAGGCTGTAGGCTGCGGTTAGGCAATGGTCAGGAGGCGGGACGGCAGATGGCCGAAGAAGCTGTTCCTCCAAGCTGGCGCCCGGTTCTCGCGCCCCTGCTGGCCACTCCCGAAGCTCGCAGGCTCGGGGGGTTCCTCAAGAAGCGGGAAATCGAAGGGGCGCAGGTTTACCCGCCGCGCGAACAGCGCCTCACCGCTCTCGACCTGACGCCGCCGGACCGGGTCAAGGTCGTCATCCTCGGGCAGGATCCCTATCACGGTGCCGGGCAGGCGCATGGTTTGGCGTTCTCGGTCCCCGACGGCGTGAAAGTGCCGCCATCGCTTGGCAACATATACACGGAACTGGCGAGCGATCTCGGCCTGACCCCGCCCCGGAGCGGCAATCTCGCCAACTGGGCGCGGCAAGGCGTACTGCTGCTCAACAATGCGCTGACGGTCGAGGAAGGCCAGGCAGGCTCGCACCAGATGCTCGGCTGGGAGCCTATCACCGACGCGGTCATCGCCGCGGTCGCGGCCCGGCCCGAGCCGACCGTCTTCATGCTGTGGGGCAGCCATGCCCGCAAGAAGGCTGCGCGCGTCCCCAGCCTTGGCGACGGGTGCAATCTGGTGCTGACGGCCCCCCATCCCAGCCCCCTGTCCGCCCATTCGGGCTTTTTCGGTTGCCGCCATTTCAGCAAGGCCAACGCCTTCCTCGAAGCGAATGGCCGCGGCGCGATTGACTGGTCGGCCTGAGCCATTGCCATCGCGGTGATTGCCGGTATCGTCCGAGCGCGAGAGCGCAAGACGCGCCAATCAAGGAGAAAAGACGCAATGGCTTACCCGCTCGAACCTCGCAAACCCAAGGATTACCCAGTCCAGCCAGGATCCATGCTGCTCACCCTTGTCGAGCCGCACAAGGGCTTCGAAGTCGCCTTCAACCGCTGGTACGAGCGTGACCACTTCTATGGCGGCTGCATGGAAGGCGAGTTCAACATGGCCGGCGCGCGCTGGGTGGCGACGCGCGACCTGAAGGATCTGCGCTTTCCCAAGGAGACTGACGCAGCCAAGCCCAACTATGATTCGGGTTCCTATATCGCGGTTTACTGGGTGCTTGAAGGGCACCACGACGAATGGCTGGCGTGGTCGGGCAAGCGCGTGTTCGAGCTCTATTCGGGAGGGCGCGGCTTCCCCGAACGCAGCCACGTAAATACCAACCTCTATCAGTTCCTTGGCGCCGACTATCGCGACGAGGATCCGGTGCCGGTGATGCTTGCGCTCGACCGCCACTTTCAGGGCATGATCGTGATGTGGTTCGATGGCATCGACGGCGCGAAGCCGGCCGATAGCCTGACGAGGTTGCGCGAGAAGTGCATGCCTGACACGCTCAATGGCTCGAAGATCGAGATCGCCGCGACCTGGGCGCCGTTCCTGTCGAACGAGCCGCGCTCTTCGCCGATGGACCTTGGCGCAGGGCCAGGCGGGCCGAATCGCTTCTGCCAACTCATGTTCACCGATTCCGATCCCGAGGAATCGATCGACACGCTCAAGGCCTATGCCGATGCAGTGGAGAAGGCGGGAATCGCCAAGCTTTCGCTCTGCGCTCCGTTCAAGAAAACCATTGTGGGGACGGACGTTTACGCCGACCAGCTCTGGTAAGGCCCGCGGCAGGTTCCGCCTCTACTTGAAGCACACTCCCGCAAGGACCTCGGGCGAGTCGCCTATCGCGGCAGCTCGCTAACGCCCATCAGTGCCTCGTCGACCGCGCGGGCGCACTGGCGACCTTCGCGGATCGCCCAGACGACAAGACTCTGGCCGCGCCGCATGTCGCCGCACGACCAGATCTTCTCGTCGCTGGTCCTGTAGCTCACGACATCGGCCTTGACGTTGGCGCGCGGGTCGAGTTCGACGCTGGACTGGTCGATCATCCCGGCCTTGCGCGGGCCGACAAAGCCCATCGCCAGCAGGATCAGGTCGGCATCGAGCGTGAATTCGCTGCCCGCGATCTCCTTTATCCTGCCGCCATTCCATTCGACCCGGACGCATTCGAGGCCCTGGACCGCGTTTTCCCCGACAACGCGCTTGGTCAGGATAGCCCAGTCGCGCTCGCAGCCTTCCTCGTGGCTCGACGAGGTGCGCAGCTTGAGCGGCCAGTTGGGCCAGTTCATCGCCTTGTCTTCCATCACCGGCGGCTTGGGCATGATCTCGATCTGCGTGACCGAGCGCGCCCCCTGACGGTTCGAGGTGCCGACGCAGTCCGAACCGGTGTCGCCGCCGCCGATCACGATGACGTTCTTACCCCGCGCCGTGATCGTGCCGTCGGGAGCGGCGCGCATTTCCTCGTCACCCGCGTTGCGCTTGTTCTGCTGGCGCAGGAAATCCATCGCCAGTTCGACGCCGGGCAGTTCGGCACCGGGAATATCGAGCTTGCGGGCTTCCTCGGCGCCGCCCGAAAGGACCACGGCGTCGAAGTTTTCCTTGAGCGAGGCGATCGAGATGTTGACGCCGATCTCGGTCGAGGGACGGAATTCGACGCCCTCGGCTTCCATCTGCTTCATGCGCCGGTCGATATGGCGCTTCTCCATCTTGAAGTCGGGAATGCCGTAACGCAGCAGGCCGCCGATGCGGTCGTTCTTTTCGAACAGGACGACGCTGTACCCGGCGCGGGCGAGCTGCTGGGCGCAGGCCATGCCCGCCGGGCCGGAGCCGACCACGGCGACCGACTTGCCGGTGCGCCGCTCGGGCACTTGCGGCATAACCCAGCCGTTTTCCCAGCCCTTGTCGATGATCTGGCATTCGATCGACTTGATCGTCACTGGCTGGTCAATGATATTGAGCGTGCAGGCCGCCTCGCACGGGGCCGGGCAGATGCGACCGGTGAACTCCGGGAAATTGTTGGTCGAATGCAGCACGTCGAGCGCGTTCTTCCAGTCCGCCTCGTAGACGAGGTGGTTCCAGTCCGGGATCATGTTGTTGACTGGGCAGCCGGTATGGCAGTGCGGCACGCCGCAGTTCATGCAGCGCGAGGCTTGGCCGCGCAGCTCGCCTTCCTTCAGGGGGACGACGTACTCCTTGTAATGCTTCAGCCGCTCGGCCGGATCGCGATAGCTGCGGTCATGGCGGTCGAGTTCGAGGAAGCCGGTTTCCTTGCCCATTGGATATATTGTCCTGTGTCTTATTCGGCTGCGACAGAGGCGGCTTCGAGGCGCTCGGCCTCAAGCTGCTGCAGTGCGGTGCCGTAATCGATCGGCATCACCTTGACGAACTTGCCGAGCGACGCCTCCCAATCGTCAAGCAGCATCCGCGCGCGCTTCGATCTAGTGTGGAGATGGTGCCGTTCGAGCAGCACGCGCAGCCGGTCCGCATCGTGACGCAGCATGTCGCCCATGCCGTAGTCATGAACGCTGACGCCGCGCTGCTGCGGCCGCCCGGCGCCCTCATCCTCGTCGACCAGCGGCGAAATCTTCACGAGATCGACCTGCGCCATGTTGCACAGCCTTTCGAACGTGCCGTCCTCGTCATAGACGTAGGCGACACCGCCCGACATCCCCGCCGCGAAGTTGCGCCCGGTCTTGCCGAGCACGACCACGACGCCGCCGGTCATGTATTCGCAGCCGTGATCGCCGCAGCCTTCGACCACCGCAATGGCTCCCGAATTGCGGACCGCGAAACGCTCGCCCGCCACGCCGTTGAAATAGGCCTCGCCCGCAATCGCGCCATAGAGCACGGTGTTGCCGACAATGATGTTCTCGATCGGCTCGCGATCGACATGGTCCGGCTGGCGCACGATCACGCGCCCGCCCGAAAGGCCCTTGCCGACATAGTCGTTGGCATCGCCGGTGAGGTCGAGGGTGACGCCATGGGCCAGCCAGGCGCCGAAGCTCTGGCCGCCGACGCCGCGCGCCGAGATGTGGATCGTGTTGTCGGGCAGGCCTGCATGGCCATAGCGCTTCGCCACTTCGCCCGAGAGCATAGTGCCGACGGTGCGGTTGACATTGGTGACGGTCTTTTCGATCCGCACCGGTTCGCGGTTCTCGAGCGCGGGCGAGGCCGCCTCGATAAGTTGGTTGTCGAGCGCGTTGACGAGGCCATGGTCCTGCGTCTGCGACCAGCCGAGCGACGGGCTGTCACCCAGCGGCACCTGGTGCAGGATGCGCGACAGGTCCACCCCGGCGGCCTTCCAGTGATCGATGGCGCGCCGCATGTCGAGCATGTCGACCCGCCCCGTCATCTCGCCGAGCGTGCGGAAGCCGAGATCGGCCATGATCGCTCGCAGTTCCTCTGCCACGAAGAAGAAGTAGTTGACCACGTGTTCCGGCTGGCCGGTGAAGCGCGCGCGCAGCACCGGGTCCTGCGTCGCCACGCCGACCGGGCAGGTGTTGAGGTGGCACTTGCGCATCATGATGCAGCCCGAGGCGATCAGCGGTGCCGTGGCGAAGCCGAACTCGTCGGCGCCGAGCAGCGCTGCGATGGCGACATCGCGGCCGGTGCGAAGCCCGCCGTCGGTCTGCACGCAGATGCGACTGCGCAGGTTGTTGAGCAGCAGCGTCTGCTGGGTTTCGGCAAGGCCAATTTCCCACGGGCTGCCGGCATGGGTTAGCGAGGTGAGCGGCGAAGCGCCGGTGCCGCCCTCGTAGCCCGAGATTGTCACATGGTCGGCGCGCGCCTTGGAAACGCCCGCCGCAACCGTGCCGACGCCGACCTCGGACACCAGCTTGACCGAAATGCGGGCCTTGGGATTGACGTTCTTCAGGTCGTGGATGAGCTGCGAGAGGTCCTCGATCGAATAGATGTCATGATGCGGCGGCGGGCTGATGAGACCGACGCCCGGTGTCGAGTGGCGGGTCGCGCCGATGGTCTTGTCGACCTTGTAGCCGGGCAACTGGCCGCCCTCGCCGGGCTTTGCGCCCTGCGCCATCTTGATCTGGATGTCGTCCGAGTTGACGAGATATTCGGTCGTCACACCGAACCGTCCGCTCGCCACCTGCTTGATCGCCGAGCGCATCGAGCGGCCATCGGCAAGCGGCTTGAACCGGGCGGGATCCTCGCCGCCCTCGCCGGTGTTCGACTTGCCGCCGATGGAGTTCATCGCCAGTGCCAGCGTGGTGTGCGCTTCCCAGCTTATCGAGCCATAGCTCATCGCGCCGGTGGCGAAACGTTTGACGATCTCGCTGGCCGGCTCGACCTCGGAAATGTCGATGGGCTTGCCCGGCCTAAACTGCATCAGGCCGCGGATGGTGAGCATCCGTTCGGACTGCTCGTTGATGGAGGCGGCGAACTCGGCGTACTTTTCCGGCACGTTGCCGCGCACCGCGTGCTGCAGCGCCCCGATGTTGGCCGAGGTCCAGGCGTGCTCCTCGCCGCGCAGGCGAAGCTGGTACATGCCGCCGACATCGAGCATCGAGCGGTAGATCGGGTTGTCACCATAGGCCGACTGGTGACGACGCACCGTTTCCTCGGCAATGGCGGCAAGGTCCGCGCCCTCGATGGTGGTGGCGGTGCCGGTGAAATACTTGTCGATCAGGCTGCTCGCGAGGCCGACCGCGTCGAAGATCTGCGCGCCGCAATAGGACTGGTAGGTGGAAATGCCCATCTTGGACATGACCTTGCGGGTGCCCTTACCCAGCGCCTTGATGTAGTTCTTCTCGGCCTGCTCGGCCGTGACCGGCAGCTCCTTACGGACGCGGATCTCCTCCAGCGTCTCGAAGGCGACATAGGGGTTGATCGCTTCCGCGCCGTATCCGGCCAGCACGCAGAAGTGATGCACCTCGCGTGCCTCGCCGGTCTCGACGACGAGGCCGGTCTGCATCCGCAGGCCCTGGCGGACGAGGTGATGGTGCACTGCCGCGGTCGCCAGCAAGGCGGGAATGGCCACGCGGTCCGGTCCCTGCGCGCGGTCGGACAGGATCAGGATGTTGCGGTCAGCCAGCACCGCCTCGGTGGCGGCGAGGCAGATATCCTTGAGTGCGTATTCAAGGCCCTTGTTCCCCGCTTCGGCTGGCCAGGTGATGTCCAGCGTCTCGGTGCGGAAGGCGCCATCGAGCGCGGCTTCGACCGAGCGGATCTTGGCGAGATCCCTGTCGGTGAGGATCGGCTGTTCCACCTCGAGACGCTTGTGGCTGCCCGCATCGTGGCCGAGCAGGTTGGGGCGCGGCCCGATCATCGAGACGAGGCTCATGACCAGTTCCTCGCGGATCGGATCGATCGGCGGATTGGTGACCTGCGCAAAGTTTTGCTTGAAATAGTCGTAGAGCAGCCGCGGCCGCTTCGAGAGCACCGGGATCGGCGTATCGGTGCCCATCGAGCCGATCGGATCGTCGGCTTCCTGCGCCATCGGCTCGAGGAAGCGGCTGATGTCTTCCTGGGTGTAACCAAAGGCCTGCTGGCGATCGAGCAGGCTGGTGCTCGTTACCGGCAAGGCGGCCAGCTCTGGCTCGATCACTTCGAGATCCTTGAGCATGTATTGCGCCTTGTGGAGCCATTCCTGGTAGGGCTCAGCCTCGGCAAGCTGGGTCTTCAGCTCCTCGTCCTCGATGATGCGGCCCTGCTCGAAATCGATGAGCAGCATCCGGCCCGGCTGGAGCCGCCACTTGCGCACGATGTTGTCTTCCTTGATCGGCAGGACGCCGCTTTCGGAAGCCATGATGCACAGGTCGTCGCCGGTGACGCAGAAGCGCGCGGGGCGCAGGCCGTTGCGGTCGAGCGTCGCGCCGATCTGGCGGCCGTCGGTGAAGGCAACGGCGGCAGGGCCGTCCCACGGCTCCATCAGCGCGGCGTGATATTCGTAGAACGCACGGCGCTCCGGCGACATCAGCGGATTGCCGGCCCAAGCTTCCGGGATCAGCATCATCATCGCGTGGGCGAGGCTGTAACCGCCGGCAAGGAGCAGCTCGAAGGCGTTGTCGAGACAGGCGGTGTCGGACTGGCCGTGCGGGATCAGCGGCCACATCTTGTCGAGATCGGCGCCCAGCAGTTCCGACTCCATGGTGCGGCGGCGCGCATTCATCCAGTTGACGTTGCCGCGGACCGTGTTGATCTCGCCGTTGTGCGCCATGAAGCGATAGGGGTGCGCCAGCTTCCAGCTCGGGAAGGTGTTGGTCGAGAAGCGCTGGTGGACGAGGCCGAGCGCGGACACGCAGTCCGGATCGCGCAGGTCGTTGTAGAAGCTGCCCACCTGCGTCGCCAGCAGCAAACCCTTGTAAACGATGGTCCGGCTCGAAAAGCTGGGCATGTAGGTTTCGGTCAGGCCGGGAAGCCCGTGCTTTTCGGCAAGGCTGGTAAGCGGGTTCTGGGTCTGCTTGCGAATCGCCAGCAGCTTGCGCTCGAACGCGTCCTGACCGGGGCAGTTCTCGCCGCGAGCGACGAGGAACTGACGGATCACAGGCATCGAGGCGATGACCGCCTTGCCCAGGCCGTTCGGCGTGGTCGGCACATCGCGCCAGCCGAGCGCGATCTGCCCTTCCTTGGCCGTGAACTTCTCGAGCGCATCCACGACCATGGTGCGGCTCGCCTCGTCCTGCGGGAGGAAGCACATCGCCACCGCATAGTCGCCCGGCGAGGGCAGGTTCAGTCCTTCGCTTTCGGCCCACTTGCGCAGCAGCCGGTCGGGCATCTGGATGAGGATGCCTGCACCGTCACCGAGCAGCGGATCGGCGCCGACAGCGCCGCGATGATCGAGGTTTCGCAGGATTTCCAGCGCCTGGGTGACAATCGCGTGACTTTTTTCGCCCTTGATATGGGCAACAAAACCCACACCGCAGGAATCGTGTTCGTTACGCGCGTCGTAGAGGCCCTGGGGCTCCGGAAATCCCATCGATAAACCATCCTGTCAGTTGCTGACCAAATGTCAGTCGGCTAACGCGCCGCGTGGCACGAATCACTGCACCGCGAAACGGCGGGGAGAGCCGAAAATCTCCCTTGGCGACAGGCAATGATTTTTGCAACCGCGAAGGCGGAAACGAGTCCGGCGCTTCCCCAAAGGGAAAGCGGGCCGAATCAGGCGGCTCCGCTCATCCTCTGGATGTTGGCAAGGGCCGTGCGCAAGACACGGTCCGTTTCCTCTGGATCGATGGCGGGGCGCTCTCCCGCCGACCCGGAAGCCGGATCGGATGGCCGGGAAAAGGGCCGCAACACCGGCTATCCCAAGATCGACCGGCGCTCCTACGGCCTCAATTACGGGCTCAACAAGGTGCGCTTCCTCGCCCTGGTGAAGTGCGGCAAGCGGGTGCGCGGCCATTTCACCCTCATCGACATGGTGGAAAGACAGCCCAATCGTTACCAGCTAACAAGTGAAGTCAGCGTCGAGATCGAAGGGGAGGACACGCCAGCGCTCGTAGCCGAATGGCTGACCTTCGTCGAAGTCGAACCGCAACAATTCCAGCAAGCAGGACAAGACCATGCGTGATGCCGTTATCGTTGCCGCCGCCCGGACCCCCATCGGACGGGCTTACAAAGGCGCCTTCAATGCCACCAAGGGGCCGACTCTCGGCGCCCTGTCGATTGCTGAAGCGGTGAAGCGTGCGGGACTCGAAGGCGGCGAGGTCGAGGACGTGATCTGGGGCGCGGCGCTTGGCCAGGGCTCGCAGGCCTTCTCCATCGCCCGCAGCGCGACCATGCGCGCGGGCCTGCCGTTCTCGGTCTCGGCGATGACGGTCAACCGCCAGTGCGCTTCGGGCCTGATGGCGGTGGCGACCGCGGCCAAGCAGATCGTCATCGACGGTCAGGACATCGCCATCGGCGGCGGGCAGGAATCAATCTCGACCATCCAGGGCCCCAAGGCCTTCATCGACAACGACGAGGAACTGATCGCCATGGTTCCGCAGGCCTATATGCCGATGCTGCAGACCGCCGAGGTGGTTGGCCAGCGTTACGGCATCAGCCGCGAGGCCTGCGACGAATACGCCGTCCAGTCGCAGGCGCGCACCGCCGTCGCGCAGGAAGCCGGGCATTTCGACCGTGAGATCGTTTCCGTCACCCGCAGCATGGGTGTGGTTGACAAGGAAACCGGCGAGATTTCGCTCAAGGAGATCACCCTCACCAAGGACGAGGGCAATCGGCCCGGCACCACGCTGGAAAGCCTTTCCGGTCTCAAGCCGGTGCTCGATGGCGGCATAGTCACCGCGGGCAACGCCAGCCAGCTTTCGGACGGCTCAGCAGCACTGGTCCTCATGGAGGCGAAGACCGCGGAGAAGCGCGGGCTGGAGCCGCTGGGCCGCCTCGTCAACGTGGCGGTCGCCGGAACCGACCCCGATGAGATGGGCATCGGCCCGGTCTTTGCCGCGCCTCGCCTGCTCGAGCGCAACGGCCTGAAGATGGACGACATCGGCCTGTGGGAACTCAACGAGGCCTTCGCCGTGCAGGTGATCTATTGCCGCGACCGGCTGGGCATCCCCAACGAGCTTCTCAACGTCGATGGCGGGGCGATCTCGATCGGCCACCCCTATGGCATGACCGGCGCGCGTGCGGCGATGCACGTCTTGTTCGAAGGCAAGCGGCGCGGGGTGAAGCACGCGGTCGTCACCATGTGTGTGGGCGGCGGCATGGGTGCGGCGGGGCTTTTCGAGATCTTCTAGGCCTCCCAGCGCGGACTTGCATGGCGGCGCGGCAAGGTGCATCTCACCCGTCCAGGCGGGAGAGAGCGCATGGCCGAGCACACGACCACGCTGGAGATGCTCGGCCTTGCCGGCAGCCTCAGCCTGCTGGCGGGCTGGCGACTTTACCTGTGCGTGCTCGCCACCGGGATCGCCATGCATTTTGGCGTGCCGCCGCTGCCCGATCACCTGCAGAGCCCGCAGATCCTCGCCAACCCCTGGGTCATGGGCGCGGCGGAAGTGGCGACGCTGGCCGAGTTCTTCGCCGACAAGGTCGCATGGATCGATTCGGCTTGGCACTCGGTCCACACCTTCATCCGTCCGGTCGGCGGCGCGCTGCTGACGCTCGCCATCGTCGATTCGGCCGACCCGGCAACGCAGGTGATTGCTTTCCTGCTCGGCGGCGGGGCGACGCTGCTCTCGCACGGCAGCAAGGCGGGCTCGCGCGCCGTCGTCAAGGTGCAGACCCCGGTGCTGATCCTTTCGGGCATTTCAGAGATGGATACGAAGGTCCGCTCCTTCGGTTTCGGCGCCGACGACTATGTCACCAAGCCGTTCCGTCGCAAGGAACTGGTCGCCCGCATCCACGCGGTCGTGCGCTGTTCCAAGGGCCATTCGCAGTCGGTCATCAAGACCGGCAAGGAATACGCGATGCTCGAGCTGCTCTTGTTGCGCAAGGGCACGACGCTGACGAAGGAAATGTTCCTCAACCACCTCTATGGTGGCATGGACGAGCCCGAACTCAAGATCATCGACGTGTTCATCTGCAAGCTGCGCAAGAAGCTTAGCCACGCCTGGGGCGGCGCGAATCATATCGAGACGGTCTGGGGCCGCGGCTATGTGCTGCGCGATCCCGACGAGAAGGCCGAAGCGGCCTGAGCCTTTCATAGACAACCCGGCTTACCCCGTTTTGCAGTTGCGGAGGGCAACAGCAAGGCGGCCCGTTCCTGACAAAGGAGCGGGCCGTTTTGCGTTTCGGGGCCTGCGCCGCCCAACGCCACGCCGATGTTCGATTCCCGCTCTTGCCTGCCAAGCGCCCCGCTCATATGCGTAATGCTCCGAATTCGAAGCATTGACCGCGCGGTCATGGACCACAGGCCGCGCAACGGGAGAGCAGTACCATGTCCGACACGCAGGCCAAGACTAATCTCGGGGTTGATCCCGACACGCTCAAGAAAATCTACCTCCAGATGTCTCGCATCCACGAGGTGGACAAAGCGATCAAGTCGGGCCAGCAGGCGGGCAAGATGTTCTTCAGCTACTGGCCGATGACCGGGCAGGAATGCATCCCCGCCACCATCTCGACCATGACCGATAACGACGATTACATGGTCACGATCTATCGCGGCATCCATGACCAGGTCGCCAAGGGCGTGGACCTGAAGGGCCTGTTCGCCGAAACGCTGGGCCGGTCCGCGGGCGTCAACAAGGGCAAGGGCGGCTCGCCCCATATTTCCGACCCGGCCTCCGGTTCGATGCTCACCACCGCCATCGTCGGCGCGGGTGCGCCCATCGCCAACGGCCTCGCGCTGGCGGCCAAGCTGCGAGGCGAGAAGCGCGTCACCGTGGTCAACTTCGGCGACGGCGCGACCTCGATCGGCGCGGTGCACGAAGCGATGAACCTTGCCGGCGTGTGGAAGCTGCCTGTCATCTTCCTGTGCCAGAACAACCAGATCGGCGAATACACCAAGATTCCCGACTATACCGCCAGCCCCAATTTCGCGGGCCGCGCCGATGCGCTCGGCTTCAAGGGCATGGTGCTCGACGGCAACGATCCGGTCGCCTTCCACAGGGGCATGAGCGAGGCGGTGGAAATGTGCCGCAGCGGCAACGGCCCGGTCTTCATCGAGGCGGTGACGCTGCGCCTAGGTACCCACGCGGGCTTCCAGGACAACGAACTGCTCACCAAGGAAGAGCGTGAGGCGGGCAAGGCCAACTGGCCGGTGCCCAAGACTCGCAAGCTGCTGATCGATGCCGGCATCTGCACCGAGGACGAGCTGGCCGCCATCGACAGCGCTGCCGCCGCCGAAGTGAAGGAAGCTGTCGATTTCGCGTTCGCCGCCGAGGAAACGACGCAGGCGGTGATGTTCGAGGACGTCTATGCCGACAACACCGTGGTGCCGCGCCGCGGCGTCTATCCGGTGCGCGACGGCGAAGGGGAGATGACCGGCGAGACCCGCGAGATGGGCATGTTTGAGGCCATCATTTCGGCGCAGGACTTCGCGCTGGAAACCGATCCGGGCGTGTTCCTGCTCGGCGAGGACATCGGCGATCCGCCGGGCGGCGTGTTCAAGACCTCGGCGGGCCTGCAGACCAAGTGGGGCAAGGAGCGCGTGCGCCCGACCCCGATTGCCGAACAGGCCATCGTCGGCGCGGGCATCGGCGCGGCGCTGGTCGGGATGCGCCCGGTCGCGGAAATCATGTTCAGCGATTTCACCGCCGTGTGCATGGACCAGATTTCCAACCATGCCGCCAAGCAGCGCTACATGTCGGGCAGCGCGACCCATGTGCCGCTGACGATCCGGGTCCTGACCTCGGGCGGTATCGGCGGCTTTGGCGCGCAGCACAGCCAGTCGCTCG
>Ga0194133_10005800_pt1 | contig 15562 bp, 15 predicted proteins | sample TA2KigOf40mmetaG_FD_155448 | JGI IMG/M metagenome (GOLD analysis project Ga0194133, IMG submission 155448) | Freshwater microbial communities from Lake Tanganyika, Tanzania - TA2015055 Kigoma Offshore 40m | ecosystem: Environmental > Aquatic > Freshwater > Lake | place: Tanzania: Lake...
ATCATTTAATAATTTATAGTTATATATTCCATCTAGTGTATTTCGTGACCATATACTTGAAATGAATCTATTAAACGTATAATAAATATCTTTTAAATTTAATTGATTTATATAATGTATATAATGTGCATTTTTAATAAGAGAAAACATTTTTATACAAAATAAAATGAATATATAAAATTGTTCTTCAGTTACTTCATATTTACGTCTAAAACAATATGTTTTTTTAATATTAGCAAAATATTTATATGTAGAAAGTAGTTTATCAATATTTTTAATAAACCATATTTTTAGCATTATTAAATTAAATATATATTATAAACAGTAAATAATTAAATTTTCAATTTTTAATAAAAATTGATATAATTATTATATAAAAATAAAACAAAATCAAATTTAAAATGGATGTTTATAAATTTATAAAATTAGATAATGGTGATATTTTATTAGAAAAAATTACTTTAGATAATATTAATTATACTATTATTACAAAAGAAAATGGAGATAAATTATTACAAAAGAAAATTGAGATAAATATTACTTATATACAAGATATTAAAAACTATGACTTTAAAAAATCTGCAATTTTAGAATGTATAATAGATAATATTGAATTTAATAAATTAAAATTTAAATCAGTACTTGAACAAATTTATAATATAATTAATGATGGTACTAAAATTATTAAAAATACTAAATTAAATATTAAAACAATTAAAAAAGAGGATGAAGGATTTTATTATTTAGATAATATAGGTATAAGTGTTCAAGGTGTATCAAGTTATAAATCATTAATAGAAATTATACATCAATGTGTAGAAAATGAAATTAAAATTATAATGAAAATATAGTTAATAAATGGAATTACAATTAATTTTTAATCAAATTATTTTTTTAAATTAAAATTGAAAGCATAAATAATAAGGATATCTTTTAACATGTTGATTAATAGTATAATTAATTAATACATAATATATTAAAAATATTATAAAAAAAATTATCATTTATTATTGTTAAATTAGAAAAAAAATTAGATAAAAAATTATTATGTTAAATATATAAATGAAAAAATATGGAGTATGTAAATTTAACAATATAATGGGTGTTACATGTTATATGAATTCAATATTACATATATTACAACAAATACCTATTTTTGTTAAATATATAATAAATTTATCAAATTTAAATAATAATCATATTATTTATGAATTAAATAATATATTTATTATAAGTCATAATAATGATGATCAAATTATTACACCAATAAATTTTAAAAATAAAATTGGGGAAGTTAGTAGTATGTGGAATGAATATAATCAACAAGATTCACAAGAATTTTTAAATTTTATAATATCTCAAATAGAAACAGAAATTGGACATAAAGGTAAATTTATATCAAAATTTAAAAATATAAAAATGAATAAAAACATTGATAAAAAAGTAATATTAAATAGATTAATTGGATTTTATAATTATTATAATTATAAAATAAATGAATATTCATTTATTAAAGAAATTTTTACTGGATTAATTAAAAATGTTAAAATTTGTAGTTGTTGTAATTCTAAAACTTTTAATTATGAATCATTTAATACATTACCTTTATCACTAAATAATAATATTAAAAATATATATCAATGTTTTGATTTATTTATTATAAAAGAAAAATTAGATGAATATAATAAATTAAATTGTAAATTTTGTGGTAAAATAAATAATGGTTATTCAGAATCAAAATTATGGAAAACACCAAAAATTTTAATAATTCATTTAAAAAGATTTGATATAAATTCAAATAAAATAAATATAAATATAGATTATCCAATAGAACAATTAGATATATCAAAATATTTTGATATAAATAGTCCATATAAAAATAAAAGTAAATATAATTTATTAGGAATAAATTTACATTATGGAACAACTGATTTTGGACATTATACATCTATAATTAAAAATATGTATAATAATAATTGGTGTTTATATAATGATCATAATGAAGTATTAATAATTAACAATAATAATTTAGTAAATGAAAATTCATATTTATTATTTTATGAATTAATATAAAATATTTTGTATTTATATATATATATATATGTCTTCTATTACTTCACAAATACAAACAAATGATAAAAGTCGTGATAATGATATAATAGATAAAATAAAAAAAATAAGAATAGTAATATCACAAACATCATCATCTAATTCATTAATCGGTCCTGGTTCATATAATGATAAAGATATATATTTAAAATTATTTACAAATAGTAAATCATATGGATTATTATATGAAATTAAAGTATATAAAAATATTCAAAAAATTATAAAAGATTTAAATATAAGTGATTTTTTTGTTGAACTAATAGATACATTTGAATTAACATATCCAACAAATAGTAAAACAATTAATTCAAAAGTTGCAGACTTAATTAAAAAAAAAAAATTAAATGAAGTTAATAAATTATATGGTATTATAACATTAAATCATTCTAATACAACTTTAAATGATATAATAATAGATTTATTAAGTGATTCTTCTGAAGAGTCAATATATATGTTATTTTTTAATTTATTATACATAATATATTTATTAAATATTAAATTAAAATTATTTCATCATGATTTACATTTTAATAATATTATTTATGTAGAAGAAAAGAAAAATATAATATATAATTTTAATAAAACTACATTTGAAAAAGATAGTTATTATACATTACGTGTTTTTGATTATGATTATTCATATTATGTTCCAGAAGGTGATAATCCAGTTTTATCTATGTTGTCTTGTACTGAAACTTTTGGTTTTTGTAATAAAGAAACAAATAAAGATTTATGGACAATAATAGTTTATACAATTTTATTATTAACAAATGAAACAATTAGTGCTACTAATAAAAATGTATTAAAAAAAATATTAAAAGTATTAACTAATATGTCTGATAATGATTTAGAAATTATTATAGATACAATAATAAATTTTACAGGTATACATAGACATAAATTATGTGAAATTGATATGGTAAATAAAATATATAATGAAAAAAAATGTGGTGAAAATATAAAACTATTAAATATAACAGAATTAATTGATTTATATTATAATACTTTTTTGTTATCTTATAAAAAAAAATATTTAAAATATAAAATAAAATATTATATGATTAAAAATATTTTAACTAATACAAATTAAAAGATAATTATTAACATAATTAATTTTATAATTAAATTCATTAAATTCATCAACATCATAATTATAAGGTAATTTAAAATATATTAATATATTTTTATTTTTATTTTTTATAATTTTAATAATATCATATAATGTATAATCATCAATTTTAATATTTATTTTTTTTTTACTTTTATAGCCTGGCCCACCCCACGGAGGATCAAAAAAAATGATATCATAATCTATATTTAATTTATTAATACAATTATCATTTATTAAAATAACATTATAAATATTATAACATTCTAAATTATTTTTTAATATATTATATCTTTTTTCATTTATTTCAATTGATATTATATTTTTAAAAAATTTTGAAAATGATATTGTATTTCCACCTATACTTGCCATAGCATCAATAATAATTTTATTATTATCATTAATATTGTTAAATACAATATTTGATATTATATCTGCATCATTTGGTAATGTTATTGACCATAATCCTTCAATATCATATTTTAATTTATTAAAATTTTCATTAAATGGAAAAAATTTATTCATTATATTTTATATATTAATAATATTTAAATTTTTTTTATTTAAATATTATATTTTATTTCAATTCTTTATTAATATGAATATTTATGGTGCTATTGGTTATACATTATTAAAAAATAAGCAATCTAATAATAAAATTATTATTCTTGCTGATATGCATGATACATTAAAATTTTGTAATAATCCTATATTAATTACTGATTGGTTTAAAAAAAAAATTAATTCTAGTATTATATTATTAGAAGAAGTACCACGTGAAGATGTATTATTAGATGAATTATGGAGTAATTCAATACACACTAATTTATTAAAAAATTTATTTTTAAGTCATCAAGATATAATAAAACCTGTTGATATAAGACCATTAATTATATTATTTAGTATTGAATATTATAAAGAAAATAATACTATTACATTACATGAATTTTTAAATAAAATTCATTCTTTTTTTAAATTTAAAAATGAATATATATGTAAAAAAATAAATATATTTAATGAATCATTAATAAAAGATTCGTTATTAGGTAATCATTTTTATAAATTAAAGTATTTAAATTATTATATATTTTTACAAAAATATAAAGATAAGTTAAATAAATTATTAATAGATATATATAATTCAGAATTATATCAAGACTTTGAAAATTTAATAAATAATATTATGGAATGGTATATATGTGCAAATATTGTGTTACATACCAATAAATCAATTATTATTCATACAGGTTTATTACATTCTGAAAAAGTTATTGATTTATTAATTAATATATATAATTATAATTATATTTATTCTACTGGTATTAATAAAATTAAATATATTACTAATATTGATACTGGTTGTATTAAAATACCTGAAAATATTGATAAACATTTTTAATATTTTTATGTAATAATATTTAATGAAATATAATAATTTAAAACTTACTGATAATATTAAAAATATTAAACAAACATTTAATATTTCAATTAATAAAAAATATTATGAAATTGTTAAAAATGATATTCTTGTTCAAATATTATGTGATGAATATCAATTTTTAACATGTAATTTATATTCTCTTTTTTTTCGTCCACATGTACCTAATTATACTGCTTCTCTAAATATTGATCAAAAATATAAAGATATTTTAGTTATTAAAAATAATAATGTTTATATTAATGATTATATATTTTATCCTGTTGGAAAATATTATAAATTTGGTATAAATTCCGCATTTTATTATTATTATTTAACAATAATAAATGAATTTCCTAAAAATTCAGATATTGTAATTGTTCAAATTATTGGACCATGGGAAATTTATAATAATGAATTACATTTATTTTTTGAGTTAGAAAATATTTTAGAAAAAACTAATAATTGTACAGTTAAAACTATTTTTTTATTAGTAAAATATGGTTTAAATATTTCATATGATAAAATAATTATTGATAATAGCGAAAATTTAAAAAAAAAATATATTATTATTGATTGTGATAATTATAAAAACTTTGATAATATAAAAACATTTATTGGTTTTACAAATAATATATTTATTGATGTTATTAATTTATATTCCACTAAATCTTGTTATAATGAAATCGCAACATTGCCATTTAAAATATTATTATACAATAAATTACTTGCCTGTTTAAATATTGATGGTAATTTATATATTAATAATAAAACATTTTTATTTTATAAACCAACTTTCCAATTTTTATATCAAATTTATAAAAAATTTAATAATTTTAAAATATTAAAAAATAATATTGTTTTTTTACACCTTGGTATTTTTAAATTTTATAATTTAAAAAAAAAAGTTAATAATTTTATGAACAAACTAATAAATTTATATATTGATATTGATCCATATTTAGGACAACATTTCTTACCTAAAGATAAATATAATATACCATATTGTATTGATTTGGAAATTAATAGTAGTTTACCTAATACTGTTATGTTAATTAAATCTATTTCAAAAAAAAAAGTTTCTATTAAATTTATTGATGTTTTTAATAAAGTATATATTAAATATAATAAAAGTCTTTCTAAATATCAAAAAAAAATAGCATTAATTGAATCTATTTTAAGTAATTCTGATATTTATAAAAGAAATAATAATATTAATAATATTTTAATTAATAATATTTATAAATCTATTGAATATTGTATTAGTAATAATATTGAAGTTAATGATATTTATAATAATTTAAGTATACCTAATAAATTATCAATTATTCATAAATATTTCCCACAAAAAAAAAATATTAATTATAATAATTTAGAAATTGCTATTGATTCTAATTTTTCTATTTCTAATACAAATGATATGATTAGATTATCAAAATTAATTATTTCTAATAATAAATTTATTAAATATATTATTGATGGTAATAGTAATATTGGTATTGGTGCATTAGTTTTTTCTGATTATTTTACTAAAGTTTATGCAATTGAATATGCATATAATACATTTATAAAATTAAAAACTAATGTAGAAACTTATAAACTAAATAATATTATTCCTATTCATGATGATATTATTAGGTTTATGAATAATACAAAAATGTTAAAAGAGTTAAATTATAATATTAATAATTTTTGTATATTTTTAGATCCACCATGGAGTGGATATTTTTATAAAATTGAAAAAAATGTTGATTTATATTTAAATAATATTAATATTATTGATCTGGTTATTAAAATGAACATAAAATATATATATATTAAAGTTCCTTATAATTACAATTTTACTTATTTATATAAAAATTTTAATAATATTACTATTTATAAATTTACCCAATATTTTATTATTTACATTATTAAATAATAAATAAGTTATATTATAATGTTACAATATATAATCAAAAGTTTATTATTTAATTCAACTATTTTAGTATTTATATATTTTTTAAATTTATTTTTAACTAATTATTTTAGTCAAATAATTATATTCACTTTTTGGGGGTGTTTTACTATATGGATTTTATCTGATTCATTTATTATATATTCTGACTTAAAATATATTAGTAATAATTATAATAATCTAAAAAATCAACATGATATTGTTTTAAAAGATTATAATGCATTTTTGAAAAATAAACATGACGAAATTATTATTATACATAAAGTATTACTTGAATATGAAGAAATACTTGATAATATTGATAAAAATATTATGGAACTTAAAAATAATGTTTTAATTAATAAAAGTAATATTATTAAATCTTCAAGTTTAAATAATTTAAATATTTTAAATAGAAAACATATTAGCAAATACTTAAATTCTTATAGTTGTACTTTCTAAATAATTAAAAAAAAATTGATATAAAAATAACATAAATTGACGCATTATTTATAATGAAAAATATAATTTTAACAAAAACAAATATAATATATACAAAAAAAAATTGAAATAAATATAATATATTGTAATTATATATTATTATTTAAAAATGACAGAAATTGATGCATGTACTTATTTAGAATTTGATAATGAAAAATATAATGATGATTATAATATTGTTTATAATGCCATTCTTTCTAATGGTTTATATTTAGGTTATGCTTCTATACGGTTAAAAAATGATTTTCATATTGCCTTTAATGCTGTTAAACAAAATGGTGAAGCTTTTAAATATGTTTCAAGTAAATTACAAGATAATTTTGAAATACAATATGAAACAGTAAAATCAAAAGGTTTAATGTTAGAATTTATAACTAATACAGATATTGAATTATATTATAAAATTGTATTAGAAGCAGTTAAAAATAATGGTAATAGTTTAAAATATGCAAAATATAATTTACAAAATAATAAATCAATAGTTTTACAAGCAATAAAAACACCAGATGAGATTTTAAATTTTGTATCATTAGAATTATGTGATAATTATGATGTTGTATTAGAAGCAGTTCAAGTAAATGGAAATAATTTGAAATATGTTTCAAATAAATTAAAAAATGATTATAAAATAGTATATACTGCTGTTAATCAAAATAATAATGCTTATAAATATGCTTCAATACTTTTAAAATATAATTATGATATTATATATTCAAGTATTAAAAATAATAAAAATACACATATTTTTTCAGAATTTCCATATGCTATTAAAAATGATTATGATGTTGTTTTAGAAGCTGTTAAAAATAATGGTTTATCTATACAATATGCACCTGAAAAATTTCGTGATAATTATGATATTGTTATGGCTGCAATTGAAAATCAACCTTTCGCAGTAAAATTTATATCTGATGAAAAAAAAAATGATTTTAAAATAATGTTAAATTTAGTGACTAAAAATGGTTTATGTATAGAGTATGCATCAGAAAATATAAAAAAAAATTATCATATTGTTACAGAAGCAATTAATAATAATATGTATGCATTAAAATATGTTTCAAAAGAAATATTACTTAATAAATTATTTTTAATTAATTGTTATAAAAAAAATAATAAAATCAAACAAATTAATAAATTTATAGAAAAATATGATAACTTAGAAAATGGAATTGTAGATTTAATATTTATTGAAGAAAATATTAATTATATACATTTATTAAAAAATAAAATTTATATTTATGATTATTTATATAATAATTGTAAATATAATTTTATATATAGAAATGAAGATATATTAGAATATGTTAAAACTAAATATAATACTCTAATTTTTGGATTAAAAGATATTAATATTGATAATGAATTTAATAATGATGAATTAAAACAACAAATAAATAAAATTTTTACAAATAAAATTATTATTTTTATAGATTAATTTTAATGTAATATTTATTAATGATAAATTATTATTATTATTATTATTATTATATATTATTTATGGATGTCTGTTAATCCAATAAAATATAATAAAGGAAATAAAAATGATATATTAGAATATATAAAAAATTATACAATGAATTTTATTTATGTTAAATTTAATGAAAATTTTGATTTTACAAATTTAAAATATCCTAAAATTTTTAAACCTGTTATATGTTCTGGATGTTCTCAATATTTAAAAATTATTAACAATATTGATGATGCTATTACATATCATAAAAATTCAATTGATAATTATATAATACAAGATATTTGTTATTATAAATATGAAGTTGGATTATTATATGAAAGATTACCTATTAATAAAAATGGTATAATAATATCCATTTTTCAACGTGAATTTGAAGATTATAATAAACTTAATATATGGAATTTAGATAATAATAATAATGGAAAATATAATTATATAAATAAAAATAATTTAATTACAAAAAAATTAATAAATAAAATTGATTATATTATAAAAAAAAATACCAAATATGTATGCTTGTAGAATTGATTTTAAATATAATAATGAAGATGATTTATTATTTTAGAAGTAAATGGTGTTATGGGCTATGATTTAGGATTTTATTATTATAATAATATTATTAATAAATTTTTTATTATAAAAAGATGGATATTATATAGATTAATTATAGGATTATTAAATATTATATTATTTAATGGTGCTAATATATTTAATGTATTTTTAAATCTTGATAAACGATTAGTAATAGCTTGTAAATGTAAAAACTGGGAAAAAATATTAGAATATATTTATACTTAAATTAAGATTTTAATATTCTACAACCATAATAACAAATTGTATTATTTACATAACAATCAGAACATATAGAATGATTACATTCTAAATAAGTAATTTTTATTTTATTTGTATTAAAACATACTATACATTCATCTAAAATATTATTATTTTGTTTTTGTTGTTTATAATATGCAATTTCATGATTATTAATATTTATTTCAACATTAATTTTCTCATAAAACCAATATATTTTTAAAATGTTTTTAAATAATTTGTTTAATACTTTAATATTAGATTTTGTATCTGTATGATTTATATTTATATTATTAAACATTTTAATTAAATGTTCAAATGTACTTTCATTAATATTTAATTGTTTATAATATAAGTAAAAAATAATACAATCTAATTTATAATTATTTTTTGTATTGCAATATTTTACTATTTCTTCATAATATTCGTTTGTTACTAATAAAGCCATTATTTTCGTAGTTATTTTTATAAACTCATCATCATCATTACTAAAACAACCATCATAAAATTTATCATATATATCTTTAATTTTATCATATTCATTTATTGAACTATAATAATTTATTAAAACTTTTAATACATCAGGATTTACTGTATATTCATGATCTATTGATAAATTACTGTATTTAATCATTTCTTCAAAATTATTTTTTTTATAGTAATAAATAGATAAAAATGTATATATTTCTGAAATTGTTTCATAATTCATATCCACTATATCATCATCATCATATAATCTTTGATTTAAATATTTTAAAAATATTTTGTAATATTTTTCAGTTAAATTTAAATTTGTTGGTTTATAATATAATCCTAAATTATAAGCAGCATGTAAATTCATATTATTTATACCTAATAAATAATATTTTTTCATATTTTTATAATCATTTATACTGTCATAATATAATCCTAACTCATTATATGCATCTATAGAACCATATTTAATTGCTAATAAATAATATTTTTCTATATTTTCATATTGTTTAGTACTTTCACTATAATTTGCTAATAATCTAGTTGTTTCTGGATCTTTCATATTTACACCAATTAATAATAAATTTATAATTTTATCATTTATATTTAAATCTGCTAATGTATTATAATAATCATACAAATTTATTATTGCTTTTTTACTTTTTAATTCAATAGCCATATTTAAATATAACATCATATTTGAAATATCATTTATTGATTTATAATAATAACTTAATTTAATCATTGATTTAGTACAATTATTTTGTACTGCTAGTTTATAATATTTCTCCATATTTTTTTTATCATTTATATAATAATAAAATTTACCCATTTTATATAAACAATTAGGTAAATGTTTTTCAACCATCATATTATAATATTTATAAGCATAATCTTTATTTTTAAATAAATAATAATTACCTAATTTTTCTAATGCATTATTATTTCCTAATTTAACTGCTTTTTTATAATATTTAATCATTTTTTCTTCATTATTTTTTTCAAAAGTTTCACCTAATGATACTAATCCATCTGTATTTCCCAATTTATATGCTGATTTATAATATTTTTTTGCTATATTAAATTTTTTTAATTTTTCATAATTATTTCCTAATAAAATTAATACTTCAGTATTATTTAATTCTTTTGCCATTAAATAATATTTTTTCGCTTTATTATATAATTTAACATTATAATAATATAAACCTAAATTTATCATGGCTTCACAACTATTATATTTTATAGCAATTTTATAATACATTATCATATTATTATTATCATACTTTGATTTATATTCTGCAGCTTTATTTAGCAAATATTTAATATTTACCATTTTATTATTATAATTATAATTATAATAACATTTTTTTTCAATTTTTATTATAATGTTAAGTATTCAAGATAAAATTACTGATTTAGAAATCAGTATTGATAAATTAGAAAATAATATTAACTTTTTTTATTATCATGATAAATTAAATATATTAATATCTTTCAATATTATTGATAAATTAAATAATAGTATTGATAAGTTAAAAAAAGTTATAAAAATAATATAAAATAATTTTTACCAATACATATCCACCAAATAATCATAATTATAATCTAATAAATATTTATTAATTTTTGAAGGTTTCATAACTTCTTTTATTAATTCTTCATACATTATTATATTATTTTCTTCCATTTTTTTGTAATCAAGTGTAAATAAATTTGGATTTTCTAAAAAATCAGGCCAAATAATTTTATTTTGATTTTGTTTTAATATTTCAAGTGCATTTGAATTACATGATAATTTTTCCCAATTAATTTTATCTAAGTTTTGTTTTAATAATTCTATTGCATTTATGTTTTCAGATAAATTATCCCAATTTATTTTATCTTGATTTTGTTTTAATAATTCAATTGCATTAATATTTAATGATAAATTATCCCAATTTATTTTATCTTGATTTTGTTCTAATAATTCTATTGCATATGAATTTTTAGATAAATAATCCCAATTTATTTTTTCAAAGTTTTTTTTCAATATATTTATTGCATAAATATTATTATTACTTGATAAATAATCCCAATTTATTTTATCTGAGTTTTTTTCTAATAATTCAAATATTTTTTTATTTTTATTTAATGTTAATGAAAATATTTCCCAATTAATTTTACTTTCATTTTCTTCTATTAATTCTATTGCATTATGATTAAAAAATAATAATGCCCAATCTATTTTACTGTAATTACTTTTTAATAATTTAAGTGCATTTTTATTACATGATAAACATTGCCAATTAATTTTATCTTGATTTTGTTCTAATAATTCAATTGCATTTTCATTTCTTGATAATTGATCCCAATTTATTTTATCTTGATTTTTTTTTAATATTTCTATTGCATTAATATTACCAGATAATTCAGTCCAATCTATTTTATCTTGATTTTTTTTTAATATTTCTATTGCATTAATATTACCAGATAATTCAGTCCAATCTATTTTATCTAAATTTTGTTCCAATAATTTTATTCCATTAATATTTCTTGATAATACTTTCCAATTAATTTTATCTTGATTTTTTATTAATAAATCAATTGCATTAAAATTACCAGATAATATATCATAACATAATTTCTCTTTTTTTATCCATGATGGTAATGTGTAAGTAGGTTTATTTACACTCATTTAATATATTTTTATATTAAATATTTATATATGTTTTTTTTTTCAATTTTTATAATGTAAAAAATTGAAGTTTAAATATATAAACACTAAAATTTTTATATATTACAATACAATGGCTGTTTTTAATAATTTAAATAAAAATGAGAAAAAATATTTAGTAAAACATGATACATCAAAATTTAAAAAAAATACTATTGTTATATTTGTAACATGTACATATTCTGGTAAATGCTATTTATGTTCAGATCCTAATAATGAATTAAATAGAGAATGGATTATGTGTTATAGTTTACAAAAAATTAATTAGTATATTTATTAAAAATTGAAATTAATATATATAAACATCTAATTTTTATTATCTATTATATATAATGTCTAGTTTTAGTAAAGAAAATAATAATATTGATATTGATGCAAAGTTAAATAATATTATTAAATCTTGTCATGATAAATTATATAAAGCTAGTATAATTGGATTTAAAGCATTAAATGATATTATGAATATTTTTATTTTAATTTTACTTGAGTATGTATTTAAAAATAATCCTAAAAAATTAGATGAATTAATTAAAATTAAAAAATTAAAATCATTATTAAATAAAGATGAAATAGAAGAATATAAAAGTTATTTAATAGACATTAATAAATTTATTACAGAATTTGATAAAAAATGTGATTTTAGTGATAAATGGAATGATTATTTAAAATTATTTCTTGCTTCTTTATTTCCATCATTATATGATAAAGATGATACAAAATTTAATTGTAAAGAAGAAAGAATAGTAACAGATGTTTTTAAAACTATAGCTTCCTTATCAAATGATATTAATGATAAATTTATTGATGATTTAGCTATTAAACATGGTAATATTTATGAATATTTTATTGGATATTGTGGAAAAACTGAAAACTGTAAAGCATTAGGGCAATTTTTTACACCTAAACCATTTATTAATTTAATTCTAAATGATTGTGGTTTTAAAGATATGATTAATAATTTAGAAATTACAAATCCTACTTTATATGATCCTGCTATGGGCAGTGGTGGTTTATTAGGTTTAACTTATATTACATGTCAGGATAAAATAAATCCAAATAATATTTATGGTTGTGAAATAGAAAAAGATACAATGAGATATGGCGAAAGTTCTATTTTAATTACAACTAAAATATTTAATAACAATTTAATTAGATGTAATACATTAGATAGAAATCAAAACCCTTATTTAAGAGATAATAAAAAGTTTGATATTATTATAAGTAATCCGCCATTTGGAACTAAAACTAATTATAAAGACTTAATACCCGATGATGAAAAACATAATAAAAAATATAAAGATGATATTTATCCAATTCAAACAAATGGAGAAAAATTATTTATTCAAAATATTATTTATTTGTTAAATGATGGTGGTATTTGTGCATTAATTTTACCTGATGGAGAATTAATGACAAGAAATGATACAAATAAATTAGTAAGAAAATTTATTATAGATAATTGTAAAATTATTAAAATAGTAGATGTTGATAATGGAGTTTTTAAACATACAAATATAAAAACAAAAGTTTTAATTTTCAAAAAAGAAAAAACAAAAAATTATGATTATGAAATTGATTATTTAAATATTAATAAAAAATATGAAGTTAAATTTATTGAAAAATTTAAATTAAATGAAAATTATCAATTTTCAATTAAAACAAATTATGAAGATTTAATTATTAATAATAAAGATGTTGAAATAAAAACTTTAGGTGAAATTTGTAAAGAAGTAAAAACAGGTAAAGATGTTATTGCTACTGAAAGGAAAAAAGGAGAATATCCATTTTATGGTGCAAACGGTATCATTGATTATGTTGATAGTTATATATTTGATGGTAAATATTTATTAACTGCAAGGACTGGTTCAATAGGTTCATTACATATATCAAATGGTAAATTTTGGTGCTCAGGAGATGTACATAGAATAGAATTTGAAAATGATACTTTATTGCAATATACATATTATTATTTACAAACAATAGATTTTCAAAAGTTAAAAACAGGATTGGCGTATCCAAAATTAAGTGGTTCAAGTTTAAAATCAATTATAATACCTATACCTTCATTAAAAAATCAAGAAAAAATTATAAAAAAAATAGAAGATATTGATAATTTAATTAATACAAGAAAAAATTTAAATGAAAATTTTATTAAAGAAAAAGAACTTTTAAAAGAAATGATTAATAATAAAATTATTAATAGTAATGTTAATGAATTTGGTGAAATATTTGAATTAATTAAAGGTAAATTACAAAGTTCTAAAGTTGAAGAAGATGATGAAGGTATAACATTAGTAACAGGAGCTATAACTTTTAAGAAAATTAAAAAAATTAATGATATTAAAATAATACATGGTAATAACTTATTTATTAGTACTAGTGGAAATGGTGATAAAATACCAATTAAATTTTATGATAATGAATGTTATTATAGTTGTTTAATGTCTTTATGTAAACCAAAAAAAGATTTTATAGATAAAATTAATATTAAATATATATATTATTATTTATTAGATAAAAAAGAATACATTGAAGAAAAATATCAAAAAGGTCTTGCTAATAAAACATTAGATATTGAAAATTTTAATAAAATGGAAATTTATATACCATCATTAAAAGTACAAGAACAATATATTAAAGATGTTGAAGAATTAAATATAAAGTTTGATAAATTAAAAGATGATAATAATGATATTATTAATAATTTAGAAATATGTAAAAAAGAATTATTTAATTTTCAATTAGAAAAATAATAATTTATATTATTATAGATTAATATAATAAATACATTTAATTATTAAAAAAAATTGATTATAAAAAATAAAGTATTAATATTACATATATGAATATATTTTGTAAGTTACCATCTTTATTACAAAATTATACAAATGATAATATTTTATTAATACCTACTGCTATTGAATTATATATTTATTTAAAAAATTATATAAATATTAATAATAATATATATAAATTATATATTGATGATAAAGAATATAAATATATAAATATAAATAGTAATG
>Ga0194133_10005805_pt1 | contig 15554 bp, 16 predicted proteins | sample TA2KigOf40mmetaG_FD_155448 | JGI IMG/M metagenome (GOLD analysis project Ga0194133, IMG submission 155448) | Freshwater microbial communities from Lake Tanganyika, Tanzania - TA2015055 Kigoma Offshore 40m | ecosystem: Environmental > Aquatic > Freshwater > Lake | place: Tanzania: Lake...
GAACGCCGCAACGTGGCCGGCCTCATGCCGCACCCTGAACGAGCCTGCGAGCCGCTCTTGGGCAGCAAAGACGGTCGTCTCATTTTTGAGAGCATGATTAACGCACGAGTGCAGAGGCCAAGCGCACTGGCTGCGTGAGGCCAAACATCCGATCATCGCCGACTCACTCAGTTGCTAATTGGCCTATCCGCCTAATCCGGTGGATGAGGTGTTGGAAGAGATCTTTAAGACATTCAATTTTCCTGAACAAACCGGTTAGCCTCGGCGATAAAGTAAAACGTAAGATGGGATTTCTGCTTGGTCATTAGAGCATGCGAAAACGGGTGGGTTAAGCATACTCTGGAAATAGTAAGCATGCTCTCTAAAGCAAGCGGCGAGGTGCAAAACGCTTACTGCTTCGCAGACTTGACCTGCCAGCCCAAAAACCGTTTTTATCGTCAGGAGAAACTAATGTTGCGAACGCCACCCGTGGCATATTCCGACTTCCGCTTACACTGGCTGTTGCCCCATTAAGAATAGGCACTCAATGAAGCCTCTCGTCCTCATAACCGAATTCGTCCGCCTCGGAGACAGCTCGCTACTTTTCACCACCGCATGGCGTGGCATTATGCAGCAAGACGGATTGGCGTCAGGTCAACCAGCGATACAGGTGTGACCAAAGGAAAATAACCCAGGCCGACAATCTTATGACTTTATGAAATCTCAACCTAGCAGTCCGATTAAGTTTCCCGCGCGCGGCAGTCTCCTCGAGATCGAAGAGGGCACGCAGCTCCAGCCCAAGTTCGACGAGCGCGGCCTCATCCCGTGTGTCACACAGGACGCCGATACGCTCGAGGTGCTCATGGTCGGCGTGATGAACGCCGAGGCGCTGGCCCTCACGCTCGCCACGCGCGAGGCGCATTACTGGTCGCGCTCGCGACAGAAGCTATGGCGCAAAGGTGAGCAAAGTGGCCTCGTACAGTGCGTTGAGCATGTGCTTGTGGATGACGACCAAGATTGCATGCTGCTTCGAGTACGCATTAAGGGCGGCGCGTCCTGCCACGTCGGCTATCGCTCGTGTTTTTTTCGCGAAGTTGAGCAGCTCGGACCCAGCCCAGACTTCGCACTGAAGTTTCTAGAAAAGGAAAAGGTATTCGATCCTGCGCAGGTTTATCAGACCGCACAGGACGGCACACCGCTGGTAAAAGTATGAATCAGATTTCCTCCGGGCCAAACGTGGTTCTTGCCTCCGACCGGCGATGCCCGCTCACCGGAGCGGACAATGAGTGCCGGTTGGCAGTCGGCTGCTTATACAAGGGCCCCTGTTGGTGCGATGACATGAATGTGCCAGCTCACGTGCTACGCCACCTAGCCGCGCAAACAACTGAACCGGCATGCCTGAGCCGCCGTGCTCTTCAGGCATTGGCTGACGCCGCGCAAATTTGTGATGCGCCGGATGCCGTGGTGGATCTGGCCGTTGAAAACTTGAAGACGAGTGCCACAGTCCGTTTAGCCTAAGCTAATGCCCACCGTGTTCAAACGCTTCTCGTTCGACGCAGCACACCAGCTGCCCGGACTCGTTCCTGGCCACCGTTGCGGGCGAATCCACGGCCACACCTTTCATCTGGAAGTCCGCTGCGAGGGCCCTATCCACCCGCGCACCGGCATGGTCGTGGCCTACGAGGACATCAAGGCCGCGGTCCTACCTGTGCTGGCCGATCTGGATCATCACCTCCTCAACGAGCTGCCCGGTTTGGAGATTCCGACGACCGAGAACCTCGCCGCTTACCTCTGGCGCCGCCTCCTGCCTGCCCTGCCGCTGCTCTCCGAATTGCTGCTACAGGAGACCGCCACCGCAGGCATTCTTTATCGCGGGCCGGAAGTGCAGGCCTATCGCGGCAGCAGGCGGCGGCGTGCTGAGTCCGCGGACACACGTCAACCGAAACCATCCGATAAACCATGAACATAAAAAAACACACCACCCTCGCACTCACCATCACACTTCTAACCGGCGCGAGCGCCGCTGAGCCGGACAAGGACGGCTGGCAGACGCTTTTTGATGGCAAGACGCTAACCGGCTGGCACGTCAGCACGAAGACAGGTCATTCGCGCACCAGCAAAAACACCAGTGGCGGTAAATGGGAGATTGTGGACGGGGCCATTCACGGTTCGCAGGACCAGCCCGGTAACGGCGGTATCATCATTACAGATGAAAAGTTCGGCGACTTTGAAGTGGTGGTGGAAATGAAGAACGATTTTGGCCCGGACAGTGGTCTCTTCCTTCGCAGCACCGAGGACGGCAAGGCTTATCAGGCGATGATTGACTACCACACTGGCGGTAACCTCATGGGCATCTACGGCGAGGGGCTCGGCGGTAAACCGCATCTGCGGAATTACAACTTCACCGACAAGGTCACGACCATCGAGGCGAAGCCCACCGGCAACCCGCAGACGCCACTGCCCGTATTGCCTGAGGCGTGGGCGAGGTTCTGGCGGCACGGTGAATGGAACGAGCTGCGCGCGCGGATCGTAGGGGGTGACAAGCCGACCATCACGACCTGGATAAACGGCGTGAAGTTCATGGAATGGACGGAAACCGAAGCGCGGCACCCGGCGCGCGGCGGCATCGCCTTGCAAGTCCACGGCGGCGGCAAAGCCGAGGATTACGCCGGCAAATTCGTCCGCTACCGCGGCATCCGCGTGAAGAGGCTCGACGCCACCATCGCTAAGTAACTCACACTATTTTCCATTATGAAGAACACTGCCATCAAACGCTCCAACTTCGTCCGCCTGATGCTCACGGGCGCCCTGTCCGCGCCTTTCGCCGCGCAACGCGCCACGGCCGCTCCGGGTGCGCCGCGCAAGCTCGTGCTCATCGCGGGAAGACCCAGCCACGGCCCGGGACTCCACGAGTTTCGCGCCGGCAACATCCTGCTCGAAAAGCGGCTGCAAGCTGTGCCCGGGCTGCGCGTTGAACTCCACGATCAAGGCTGGGTGCGCGACGAAGCGACCTTTGCCGACGCGGATGCGGTGGTGATTTTCTGCGACGGCGGAAAAGGTCACCCCGCTGTGCAAGACGGACGGCTCGGGCTGCTCCAAAAACTTGTCCAGCGCGGCGCAGGCATCGGCATGATGCACTACGGCGTCGAGGTGCTCGCGGAGAAAGGCGGCGCGGAGTTTCGGCGGTGGATTGGCGGGCACTACGAACATCAGTATTCCTGCAACCCGATTTGGGAGGCCGCGTTTGAGCGCTTCCCAGATCATCCCATCGCCCGTGGCTTGAAGCCTTTCTCCATTCGCGACGAATGGTATTTCAACATGCGCTTTGCCGAGGGCTTCGATGCTACCGGGCCGAAGACGATCGACGGGGTCAAGTTCACGCCGGTGCTCGTGGCCAAGCCTTCCGACGCTACCCGCGACGGTCCCTACGTTTATCCCAAAGGGCCTTACCCGCACATTCAGGAAGCAAAAGGCCGCCCCGAAGCCACTCTCTGGGCCGTCGAGCGCCCTGATGGCGGACGCGGCTTCGGTTTCACTGGCGCGCACTTTCACAAAAACTGGCAGCAGGATGATTTCCGCAAAACGATTCTCAATGCGCTTTGCTGGGTGAGCAAAGTCGAGGTGCCCGCTGGCGGCATCGCCTCCGCTGTTGTGAACGACGAGGAATTGATGCAAAACCTCGATCCAAAGAGGAAATAGTCTGTAATTTTTTACTTTGAGGCTGTCTCCAGTTCAGGAACACACGTGAGTTTGCACATTAGCAATGCGATCGCTCAGTAGTTCGCGCTTAATAATTTTTGACGGCTCAAAGAATCGTTCGCGGCATTTCAATAATAGCTTACGAGCTAAACCCAAGGGCCAACGTCATTCGGCTCATGAATTTTTTAAAACCTTGGAAGCCTGCTTGCCATCAGGAAAAAAGCACGTATTTTTGTAAGCAATGGTGACTACAGGTTTTATCAGTTTCATTAATTAATTTTTCAAATTTGGTGGCCGATTCTAAAATTTCAAAACAAATTATTTATGTTCTCAAAAGTCGACTACTTCTTCCTTGTTGCTGCATTTGCTAGCTTCATAGCCAGCGTGGCCTTGTGGTTCTTAGTGAATAAGGAATTCGGTGTGTACGTAGGCTTGTGGGTGCCAAGCATTTTGAGTCTTTGGGTAGGCGTCCGCGTAGTCCTCCTAGCTTGCGCCACAAACAATCAGAACAGGAAAAAGTAACAATGTTCACAATTATTACTCCTGTTTTTGCTTTCTTCACCACGGTTTTTCCCATTTTCGCTTTTGGGGTTGTGGTTTCTTGCGTGGTGTTTCTTGGTCTGCAACAGGCATCCGATTGGGCAAAAGATATGAGCGCAAAAAATTCTGATCCCGAACAAAAAGCGCAAAATCAGCAGCGAAACTCTATCGAATCTTAAACCACTCCAAGTGGCAAAAGTGCTGACACGGCATAGTTTGGTCGAAAATTAAAATTCGTGAGATTGCTTTTGTCAGGTTTGTTCTTTGCTTCAAGAAACTAGCCTCTTCCTGTTGAAACCGAATTGTTTGTAAAAACTTCTCTTTGGTTGGCCAGTTCCAATGTATCGATGGCCTCTAAACCAAATCACAGTTCACTTCACTTGCGTTTGATCACGCGCACACCATTGTCTGCTTGTGTGCTTTAAGATTGTACATCATTGCATATGACCAGCCCCGCCGGAGGTTTTTATTTCATAGCGGGAGGCACGGGGGGGATAGGTTTAGAAGTTGCGAAGAGACTACGCTCAGGGGGAGCAGAGGTTACAATTGCCGCTCGCAACGAAGCCAAACTCAAAGGGCGCGCTAGTGAGTTGGGAACCAGTTACGCCATCATGGACGCCACCGAAGGCCGCTCTGTGTCCGGTGCCCTTGCACTAGCCATGGCGAAGGGAGAACCGCTCAAAGGGGTTGTCAACTGCGTTGGTTCGATTCTCTTGAAGCCATCTCATTTGACTTCTGACGAAGATTGGCTGTCCACCTTGCACACGAATCTTTCAAGCTCCTTCTTTTTATTGCGCGAAGCAGCAAGGCTCATGATGACGACTGGAGGCGGGTCAATCGTGTTTTGCTCTACCGTCGCGGCACAACGCGGTCTGCCTAATCATGAAGCAATTGCAGCAGCCAAAGCAGGCGTCGAGGGGTTGACACGCTCTGCGGCTGCTACCTACGCCCGTTTCAAAATTCGTGTGAATTGCGTTGCCCCGGGACTAGTGCAAACGCCTTTAAGTCAATTCATCACAACAAACGAAGTGGCAAGTAAGACCTCAAAAGCAATGCATCCGTTGGGCCGTTTAGGGGAACCAAACGATGTCGCATCAGCGATTTGTTGGTTGTTGTCCTCCGAACAAAGTTGGGTGACTGGCCAAGTGCTTCACGTGGATGGCGGACTATCAACTGTGCAAGCTCGATAGTTTTGTCGGTACATTTTTCATGTCTCGCAATCCAAACACTCGGCCGCGAAATCTAGTGGTGGTCCTAGGGGATCAACTTGACCCAAACTCAGCGGCTTTAAATGAATTCGACCCGGCACAGGATGCCGTATGGATGTCGGAGGCGTCCGAGGAAAGCACTCGAGTCTGGAGTGCGAAAGCTCGCATCGCCATCTTTCTTGCCGCCATGCGCCACTTTCGCGACGCGCTGCGTGAACGTGGCTGGGTGGTGCATTATCGCGAGCTAGGCAATGGCATAGAGGAAAGTCTAACCTTGCGGTTTGAGGCAGATGTGCGGCGTCTTCGTCCGAATGCACTCACCATGGTGCAGGCCGGGGAATGGCATTTGGCAAGGGCTTTTGAAAAAATCGCCATTGGGACCGGAGTGCCGCTCCACGTCAAAGAGGACGAGCATTTTTTCTGCACACACGAAGACTTTCGCCAACACGCAAAGGGCCGCAAGCAGCTGCGTATGGAGTTCTTCTACCGCGAGTTACGGCGTAAACATGGCGTGCTCATGGATGGTGAAGAACCAGAAGGTGGCACGTGGAATTACGATGCTGAGAATCGCGAGTCGTTCGGCAAAAACGGCCCTGACTCGCTGCGCCCGCGACCCCGGCGCTTCGAACCTGATGTCGTTACACGCGAGGTAATAGCTCTGGTGAACGAAAGGTTCAAAAACAATCCTGGATCACTAGACGCATTCGATTGGCCAGTCACGCCGGCGGATGCAGACTTGGCGTTGCAAGACTTCATCAAATATCGGTTACCTGAGTTTGGGCGCTGGCAGGACGCGATGTGGACTAATGAACCATGGTTATTTCACTCGCGCCTAAGCGCAGCCATGAACTTAAAACTGCTTTCTCCTCGTAGGGTCATCGCTGCCGCTGAAAAAGCTTTTCGAAGTGGGCGCGCACCTTTGGCATCTGTGGAAGGATTCATTCGACAAATCCTTGGCTGGCGCGAATACGTACGAGGTGTTTATTGGCTGCTCATGCCCGGTTATCTGAAGCGCAACACATTAGATGCTCAACAACCGCTTCCTGCGTTTTATTGGACAGGTGATACCGACATGGTTTGTTTGCGCGATACGATCGGCCAAACACTGCGTCATGGCTACTCGCATCACATCCAGCGGCTAATGGTAACCGGTCTCTTTGCACTGTTGTGGGGCGCTCAACCTCAACAGGTGCATGAATGGTTTCTTGCCGTGCATGTAGATGCTGTAGAATGGGTGGAACTTCCTAACACGCTCGGAATGTCGCAGTACGCTGATGGGGGCGTCATGGCAAGCAAGCCGTACATCGCTAGTGGTAAATATATACAGCGCATGAGCAACTACTGTGCAGGCTGCAAATTTGATCCCGCTCAACGCACTGGACCGAAGGCGTGTCCCTTTACGACACTCTACTGGGACTTTCTTCAACGCCACGAAGCCATGCTCGCCAAAAATCCTCGTACCGTCATGCAGGTGCGCAACGCCACCCGCCTCACTCCCGCGCAACGAAGCGAAATAACCGACCACGCCGCCAAACTGAGAGATCGGATACAATCCTCCAAAGCGTAATAAATAGACCCAAACAAGTTAATAAATATGACCTCCTTACAAATTGGAAAACCAGCACCAGCCTTCAAAGCACCCGTTGTTGGAGGAAACTACAACACGGGTGCAATCGTCTCCCTAGCTGACCTCAAGGGACAAACCGTAGTGCTGTACTTCTATCCGAAAGACAACACTCCGGGCTGCACCGTCCAAGCCTGCGCGTTGCGTGACGGTTGGAAACGCATACAAAAAAAAGCCGCTGTCTTCGGCGTCAGTGTTGATTCGTCTAGCAGCCACGCCAGTTTTATAAAAAAACAGAGTTTGCCGTTCCCGCTCATCAGTGATGAGACAAAGGAAATAGTTCAATCCTACGGCATGTGGGTGGAAAAATCTATGTACGGTAAGAGGTACATGGGCACTGAGCGCAGTACCGTCATCATCAGCCCCGATGGCAAGGTGCTAGCGATCTTAAACAAGGTCAAACCCGCCGAGCACCTTGATCTCGTCCTTCAAGCGTTGGGTTAAATGACCACCCCAACCCCCGAGCAACGCGAAGCTGTGCGTCATCGCCCGGCGAGTTTTTCTGTGGGGCATCAGCGTTGGAGTAATTTGCTGTTTGCGCATTGGGAGGTGGTTCCCGCTGAAGTTCAGGCCACTCTACCCCCCGGTTTATTTTGCGATACCTACGAAGGCAAGGCATATGTTGGGATTGTCCCATTCTTCATGGAGCGCATTCGGCCAGCCCTTTTACCTCCGCTACCGTGGCTATCTTGGTTTCTGGAACTCAACGTGCGCACTTACGTCTACGACGAAAAGGGGCGCCCCGGGGTTTGGTTTTACTCCTTGGATTGCAATCAACCCATCGCAGTTAAAATTGCGCGGCGGTTATTCCACTTGCCCTATTTTAACGCCCGCATGACCGCCCGCCGAATAGGCGGTGTGATTGATTATTACTGCCAGCGCCATGGTTCACGCGAGGCTCGTTATCGCTGGGCCACAGACGGCGACACTCGCCTGGCGATTCCGGGAAGTTTGGAATTCTTTCTGCTCGAACGTTATGCGTTGTTCACTGCCAAAGCAAATGGCGGTATCTACACAGGCCGCGTTTACCACGAACCTTATCGTTATCTAGCAACCAAAGCCGAAGTCTTAAGCACCGAACCCGCATCGCGCGCTGGTTTTGCTCTCAAAAATGACCCGTCTTCCCTGCTCACCGTCAAGTCGGTTGACGTAGAGATCTTCAAGCTTGAGAAAGTACGAACATGAAGGCCGCTGGGATCGATGTTGGCGCGTGGGAAAAAGGGTTCCACATCGTGATTGTTGAAGGAAGCCGCGCACAATGTTTTCATCGGCGTACGCCCAGAGAGGTTTTATTTCTCTGCAACTCTACAAATGTGGTGGCCATCGACGCCCCGTGCGGTTGGGCATGTAAGAGCATTTCACCCACTGGACGATCCCGCCAGGCGGAGCGCGATCTCAAGTCGCAGCGCGGCATTCAGTCCTTCTACACACCTACGCGCTCACAAGCCCTGAACAACAAAAAAAGTTTTTATGACTGGATGTTCAACGGAGAAAGAATTTGGAGGGCTTTTCACGAGGAATCTCGTAGGCGCCCCTTGCATTTACTCGAAACTTTCCCACATGGCATTGCTTGCGCTCTTCGCGGACAAACAATTCCTGCTAAAAACAAGCGGCGCGACCGGAGCCAACTGATCAAGAAACTTGGCTACCGGTTAGAGCATTCTCATAAAATTGATTACCTAGATGCAGCACTCTGCGCGCATGCGGCAATTTGTTTTGCGCAAGGGCGGACCGAAGAGTTCGGCAACCCCACCGAAGGTAAGATTTTCTTACCAAAATGGAGCCAATGATTGGCCCCGCAGAGTGGCCCTTTCCTCTAAGTAAAAAAAAGAACTACCTCTTTAAATTCTGCCTCCAAAAAAGGGCATTCTCAAAAAAGTTTGTAGCACTGTCATGTGCTTGTTGAGCTTTCCTTTCACGCGGTAGGAGCCAAAATCTTGTCCATGTTGTCGGATGCAAAGTCGTTAGATCGAGCCGAATTGGAAACCTGCCTGAATGAGTGGGGAGAACCGGCCTACCGCTCCGGGCAAATTTTGGATTGGCTTTACGCGCGTCGCGCGGGCGATTGGGAAGCGATGACGAACTTGCCAAAGACCTTGCGTGAAAAATTGTCGGCCCGCTTTGCCTTAAACACTTTGAAACTTGTTCGCCAGCAGGGCGCGCAGGATGCCACACGCAAATTTCTGTGGCGGTTAGCAGATGGCGCATTGATTGAAAGCGTTCTAATTCCGGCTAACCCTGCCCTTTATGGAGAAGCCAGTGATCGGCACACGCTTTGCGTTTCTACGCAAGTTGGCTGTGCATACGGCTGTAAGTTTTGCGCAAGTGGCCTGGACGGCTGGAAGCGCAACCTCGGCCCAGAGGAAATAGTGGAGCAAGTACTGGCAGTGGAGCGAGTGACGTCAAGTGATGGATCGCAGGTGTCGGGAGAGGGTCCTACGCCGACTGTTACCCGTCATACGACACGAACCGTGAACAACCTCGTCATTATGGGCATGGGCGAGCCCCTGGCAAACTACGACCACTTGCTGAAAGCGCTCCGAATACTTAACGCGCCTTGGGGCGGCGGCATTGGTGCGCGCAAAATTACTATTTCCACCAGCGGGCTAGCGCCACAGATTCGCAAGCTCGCAGCTGAACCGGAACAATTCCGTCTTGCAATCTCGCTACATGGCGCGACCGACGAAGTACGCGCTCGCATCATGCCGGTGAACCGAAAGTATCCGCTCCCCGAATTGGCTGCCGCGCTTGGGGATTATCAGCGTGCGAAGGATCAACTTATCACTTTCGAATACATCCTAATCGCAGGAATGAACGATGGCCTAGATCAGACCAAGCCGCTGGCTAACTTAGCCGGACGACTTCGCGCGAAAGTGAACTTGATCCCTTACAACACTGTCGAGGGACTGCCGTGGGCTCGTCCTTCCGAGGCCACTTGCGAGCAATTTCTAGCCGCCCTTGAGAAGTTTGGAGTCACCGCTACCTTGCGCCGTGAGAAGGGTGGCGACATTGATGCCGCGTGCGGCCAGTTGCGGCTCAGAACTGAACGAGAATTGAAACCTACGCCTGACGCCACTCACTCCCGCAGTTAACGCGACTGATAATATTTTCGGGTGTATTCTTGCACCATGCGCCAAGTGCTAAACTGCGGGACTAGTGTGGCCATGGCGCGGCGGATCTTGCCGAGCCACAAGCGCGGGATGCCGGAGGCATCGCGGTTGTAAAAGCAGGGGATAACTTCTTCAGTGAGGACCTTGAAGGTATTCTCGCTGTCACGGCGATCTTGTTCCTCGATACTCGCGGGGTGAGTGTCATCACCAATGGAGAAGCCATTGGTTCCATCGAATCCTTCTCGCCACCAGCCATCCATGATGCTCATGTTCAGGCAACCGTGGGTGCCGCACTTCATGCCACTGGTACCCGAGGCCTCGAGGGGACGGCGCGGATTATTAAGCCAAACATCACAGCCGGAAACCATCTGACGGGCGACATGGACATCGTAGTTCTCGATGAAGAACAAGTGCCCTTTGAGATCGCTGAACTTACTAAGGTGAATGATGTGCTGGATGAAACGCTTGCCCTCATCGTCGCGGGGATGGGCCTTGCCAGCAAAAATGAACTGCACGGGACGCTGCTTGTCGTGGGCCAGTTTCACGATGTTCTCGAATTGCTGAAAGATGAGCGGCGCGCGTTTGTAAGTGGCAAACCGACGCGCGAAGCCGATGGTCAGCGCGTCCGGGTTCAACATATGATCAAAGGTGATAAAATCGCCCTGCGTTAGGCGTTGACCTTGAAGCAAAAGCCGACGCCGGGAAAACTCGACCAACTCCCGGCGCAACCGATAGCGCAGGGACCACAGTTCTTCGTCAGAAATGAACGTGGAGTCGGCCATACAGGCCCAGAACTGCGGTTCGTTGATTTCACGTTCCCAATCAATAACGGGTTTGCTCTTCCAAAAGCGCGTAGTCGCGCTAGTCGAGGTGTCTGGCTGCTCATGGACGGTGGCGAGTTTTTCCCGCCAGAAACGGCGAACCGTGCCTTTCATCCAACCTGCCACATGCACCCCGTTGGTTACATGCCCAATGGGCACTTCATTAACAGGCTTGCCAGGATAGAGGCAATGCCACATCTCCCGACTGACAGCCCCGTGAAGTTCGCTAACGCCATTGGCGGCGCGGGAGCCCTTGAGTGCCAACACCGTCATGCAAAACGGCTCGCGCTCATCAGAGGGATGCACGCGCCCCAGCCCCATCAACTCTTGGTGGGATAGTTTCAAGTTGGCGGAGAACTGGTTTGCCGCGAAGCTCATGAGCTCGCTGCTGAACCGATCGTGCCCGGCCTCGACTGGTGTATGAGTGGTGAACAGGCACTGCTGTTTCGTTTCGGTCCACGCCTGCCCAAAGGGCTTCCCCTCCGCCATTTTTTCGCGCGCCAGTTCCAGCGTGAGGAACGCTGCATGGCCTTCGTTCATGTGGAAAGTTGAGGGTTGCAAGCCCAACTCGCGGAGGAGTCGCACGCCGCCGACACCCAGCAGGATTTCTTGCATCACGCGGGTGGTGCTGTCGCCGCCGTAAACGCGAAGAGTGAGATCCCGCTGATGGGGCTCGTTCTCAGGGAGATTCGCGTCAAGGAGATACACTGGACAACGGCCGACGTTGGCGCGCCACGCACGGAAACTCATCGTGCTAGTCGCCACCTTCACCGTGCAAACCAAAGGATCTCCGTTGGGGTTGAGCACCGGCTCAATAGGTAAGTTCTGCGGATTTAGCTGCGCATAATACTCTGTTTGCCAGTTATCCGCGTTGACGGTCTGCTGGAAGTAGCCCTCACGGTAAAAGAGCGTAATGCCCACGAAGCCTAGACCAAGATCACTTGCCGCCTTGGCGTGATCACCCGCCAGCATCCCGAGGCCTCCTGCCGCAATTGGCAAAGTTTCATGAAAGCCGAATTCGGCACTAAAGTATGCGACGGGATTCTTCAACAACTCTGGCGCATTCTGTGCGCCCCAAGTGTCTTTACTGTGCAGGTACGCATCGAAATTTTTAAGTACCGTGCGCACTCGATCGGCAAACTCGGGCTCTTGGAGACGCATCCGCAGTTCATAGTCGGATACCTCGTGCAAGATAGCGACGGCGTTGTGGTAGAGGTTGGTCCAGCCACGCGGCGAGAGGTCGTGAAAAATTTCCTGCGGCTCTTGGTTCCAAGTCCACCAGAGATTCTTGGAAAGGCGATGCAGACCGGCAGTCAATTCGGCGAGTTCGGAAGTTGTCAACGGTTTGAGGTTCATGACGCAGCATTGCCACTGGAGACTAGACTTGAGATGCCACCCAGAAGCGCCAATAGGCTATTGGGGCCATTGCTACCCGGCAAACAAAAAGCCCGCATGGTTAGAATGAATTATTTCCCTCTTTAGCCTATAATGGGCTACCGGCTCTCGCGTCCTCGAAATGCGCAAACTAAACTTGAGCATCAGGTTAGGTGTGATGTTGCTGGACTTTAGGGTCTGCTCGATGGCGAAAACCCTCGTGCGGACGGCTGATGGCTCTTAAAAAGGTTTTCCTGCCGTTTGCACACGGCCGCTAGCCACCTTATCAAGGCATTCGCGAAGACCCCACCCGGGGCCCGACTCCTCATCCTTGCTTCGCAAAGCTTGCAGTATCCATTTAGTTTTCGAGGAGACATAAACCGCTTGCGAAATGCCATAATGTCTGTAATTTCTGTCTGTACAGAATCTCTAAACTCGTCATGCAAGTTCTTGGCTCCGTACCACAAAAGTTCATCCTCCACTGGGGCGAGATGGGCACGCGCTGGGGCATCAACCGCACCGTCGCCCAGCTCCACGCGCTGCTCTTCATCTCCCCCCGGCCACTGCACGCCGAGGACATCTCGGATACGCTCCAGGTCGCGCGCTCCAACGTCAGCACCAGCCTCAAGGAGCTCCAAGCCTGGGGCATCATCCGGCGTGTTCACATGATGGGCGACTCAAGGGATCACTACGAGTCCATGAAGGACGTCTGGGAGATGTTCCGAGTCGTGCTGGACGAGCGGAAAAAGCGGGAGATTGACCCCACGCTCACCGTTCTGCGTGAGTGCATCCTCGAGGCGGAAAAGGACAAGGAGACCGACGAATACACCGAGCAAAAGCTCCGCGAGTTGCACGACTTCTTCGAGGTCACCACGGACTGGTATGCACAGATCCGCCAATGGCCGACCGGTGCCCTGACCAAGTTCGTCAAACTCGGAGACAAGGTCCGCAAGCTCCTCGGCATGGGTGCCGACGGTGGCAAACGATAGCTTAACCATGAACCCCTTCCCCACTTTCCAGTTCTGGCTGGGCTGGGCATTGCTCCACGCCTTTGCCTTGGGTGGAGCGGCTTGGACATTGCTGGCGCTTGGGGAATGGACAGCGTGGATGTTCACCCTTTATGGCGCGGCCCTGGCGCTTGCAATCGGCCAACCGCTGCTCTTGCGGGAGCATGGCCACTGGTTATGGCTCTGGCCGATACTAACGCTGCTCGGAGGCTGGTTGACGTATGTTGTCAACTGGCATTTCCCCGTCGGCCTGGGCTTGTTGCTCGGCCTGGCGCAATGGCCTCTGCTTCTGATGATCGGGTTTCGACGCACTTTTCTCTGGCCGCTGATTTGCGGAATCGCCTGGTCTGCGGGCCTGATGATCACATGGGTTTCACTCAAAACAGGCATGGATCAGGCGCCGAATTTACCGATGTCGCACACCAGTTGCAGCCTCACGCTCGGGCTGTTCGGTCTTCTCTATGGCGCGGTGACTGGATGGGCCTTCGCACTCATGCGCCCCAAGCCGGGTGCCACGACCGGTAGGCTCTACTACGATGGCGCGTGCCCATTCTGCATCAAGTGGGTCAGGCGCCTTGCGTTCATAGTGCGGCAAGGTGGATTCGAACTCGTGCCGCTGCAAAGCGACGCCGCCCGCCGCGACTTCGGCCTGCGCGAAGGCGAGCTGCCCACCGAGATAAAACTGCGGCTCGCCGATGGCCGATTGCTGGGCGGCGTGGATGCCTACATCGTGCTCGCGGAGGCAGCGGGCTGGACTGCCCCGCTCGGATGGCTCGCACGGATGCCGGGCATCAACGCACTCGCGTGGCAGGTCTATCGCTGGATCGCTAAAAATCGATATTGCCTGAGCGAAACTTGCCGTCGCCCTGACTTTGTGCTTTCGCACCATCGTACAACCGCTTTTTTCGAACTGCCGTGAGTGCGATTCAACCTTTCCCACGGACGCATGTATTGAACAATCATCTGTCAGCTTGGGGTACAGGTGAAGCGTCACGCTCATGGATCCTATCTGTAAGAGCGGTGATTGACAGACGATTGCTAATTAATTTTCGCGCCTCCGCCGAGGCAGTCCAACGGCTGCTGACGTCTCCACTCCGGCCTTCCCTGCCCGAGCATCACTTACGAAAATGAAATTTAACCACCTTTGGAACTGGAACGGCGCGATCAGCCGTCGGATCTATTTGTTATGGGCTTCGGTGCTTTTTGCCATAAAGTGGAACCTTGATCGCTTCGTTTTGCAGACAGGCTCAGACGGGAGACCCATTAGTTTGTTGGACTATCTGCAAGCAGGCTTCCCGGCGAGTGAAAGGTTTACCCTAGAATCCCTGCGAGAATCTGGCTGGATCATCTTTTTGCCAGCGTTGCCATTTCTTTGGGCCGGCGTGGTGTTGACAGTGCAACGGCTCCGATCCGCCCAACTGCCTTTGTGGCTGGCCGTGTTGTTCGTGGTGCCGATCGCAAAATGGTTTTTGTTTTTAGTAGCGATCGCGGTACCACGTCGCGCGGCTGCAGAGTCGCCCTGCGGCCTCATCACTCCTACTCCCACCCTACTTGAACGTTTTTGTCCGCGCAGCCGGCTGGGCAGCGCAGTGGCGGGCGTCGCTTGTGCCTGTGTTCTTTTGTGGGTCGCAACTTTGTTGGGCACCCATGGATTTCAGCAATACGGCTGGGGCCTCTTCCTCGGCTTGCCGTTCGTGGCTGGTTTTTTCGCATCTTTTGTACATGGCGTTCACGAGGTGCGTACCTTAGGGGAGTGTGTGATTTTGGCCCTACTAGCCACCCTAGTCGCTTCGATTGGCTTTGTAGCCCTGGCCATCGAGGGTGTCATATGTGTGCTAATGGCTGCGCCTCTGGCGGTCCCGTTAGCCCTGGTGGGCGCGGTATTTGGTCATGCGGTATCCCCGGCTCGATGGAGGCAGGGAACCAATCAAATGCTCTGCGCGGGCCTGCTCGCGGTTCCATTGATGCTCAGCGGCGAACGACTTGCTGACGCCCCTGCCCCTTTGCTCGAGGTAAAATCATCGTTGGAAGTGTCCGCACCACCCACGCAAGTTTGGAAAAATGTAGTGGCATTCACCCAATTGCCTGCACCGACTGAACTCCTTTTTCGCCTTGGGATTGCTTACCCGTTGCGGGCGGAAATGTTTGGCAGCGGACCGGGCGCCGTGCGGTATTGTGTGTTCTCCACCGGT
>Ga0194133_10005808_pt1 | contig 15541 bp, 15 predicted proteins | sample TA2KigOf40mmetaG_FD_155448 | JGI IMG/M metagenome (GOLD analysis project Ga0194133, IMG submission 155448) | Freshwater microbial communities from Lake Tanganyika, Tanzania - TA2015055 Kigoma Offshore 40m | ecosystem: Environmental > Aquatic > Freshwater > Lake | place: Tanzania: Lake...
TTTTTGAAAAAACTAATAAAAAAGTAAATGAAGATTCTAAATTGTGTGCGAAAAACTACTATTCAAAATTTAGAATTGAATCAGCAAAATATTTATTTCTTAAAAAAAAAAAATTTAAATTAAATGCTACAGTCTTGATACTTTTTAACCACGATTCAAAATACCGAAATTCTAGATTTTTATTACCAAGATTGATAAAAGCGATCAAAAATAATAATATTAATTTTTTGAGAAAAATTTACTATGAAAATATTAGTGGTGATTTCTCACATGCTGAGGACATATGCATGGCAATATGCCTTTTGATTAAAAAAAATAAAAACCCTAATAAAATAATTTTATCATCAGGCAAAAGAACATACATTAATGATATTATAAAAATTTTTTATAAAAAAAAAAATAAATTTTTCACATTTAATAAAGAAATCAAAGAGCATAAGAATTTAATTGGAAATAATAGTCTTGCAAAAAAAATTCTTGGCTGGAAACCTAAGAAGAATATTATATTAGCAGTAAAAGAAATGTATGAAAAATACTAATATATATAAAATTCTAAGCAGAATTCATTTTAAATATATCAAATTAAATCATTTTAGATAATCTAAGATTAAAAAAATATTAAATGAAAATTGCTATTATTGGTGCAACTGGTTTTATAGGTTCCAATCTAATAAAATATTTACCTAATAACTATAAAATTGTAGCTACGTATACTAATAAAAAGAAAATTAATTTAATATTTTTTTATAAACTTCAAAAGTCTCATTGGCGCATTTTTCAATGTCATTATTAAAAAAAAATATATCTGTCGCAAGTTTTATAATAAAAAAATTAGAAAAATGGAAAGTAAAAGATGTATTTATTTTTCAAGGCGGCGCAATTAGTCAAGTCTTAAGCGAAATTAGTAATAGTAATAAAATAAAATTTTATTGTCCTTATCATGAGCAGACACTGGCTATGGCAGTAGATGGCTACGCTAGGATTAATGGTTTAGGGGTAGGATTTGTTACAAGTGGTCCCGGCGCTACAAATTTATTAACAGGTGTTGCCTCATCATATTACGATTCAATTCCCTGCATTTTTTTTACAGGACAAGTTGGACAATTTCATTTGAAAGGGAACAGAAAAGTTCGACAGCGGGGCTATCAAGAAACTGACGTTGTATCAATCTTTAAATCAGTAACAAAATTTGTTTATCAATTAAAAAATCCAAATGAAATCGATTATATTTTAGAAAAAGCACTTTTTATAGCTACCACGGGCAGACCAGGGCCAGTTGTTATAGATATTCCTTTTAATATTCAAAATGCAAAAGTTCAAATAAATCAATTAAAAATTTATCAAGCTAAAAAAAATATTTTTAATTCCAAAAATTTAGTGGATAAATTAATTAAACTATTAAATAATTCTAAAAGACCCCTATTAGTTGCTGGGGGAGGAGTAAGAGTTTCCAAACAAGAAAAAAAATTTATAAAATTTTCTACACAAAAAAAAATACCATTTGTTACAACATGGCCAGCCCAAGATTTAGGCATGTTTGAAAATCCTCTATTTTTTGGATCTTTGGGCCGTCATTCTCATTTGTCAGCTAACATTTTAAGCAAAGAAGCAGATTTAATAATAACATTTGGAGTAAGATTTTCTCCAAAAATTTTAACAAATTTTTTTGCAAGAAAAGCTAAAGTAATATCTTTGGATATTGATAAATATGAATTAACACAAGGTTTATTTAAACCTAATCTAAACGTATGTTGCGATATTAAAGATTTTTTTAAATTAAAAAATCGTATTAAAAAAATTAAAAATTTTAATAACCAATCGTGGATCAAATATTGCGAATTGCAGAAGACTAACTATTTTAAAAATTTTATAGAATATAAAAAAAATAAAATAAAACAGAATAAATTTGTCAATCCGTATCAATTTATTTTAGAATTTTCAAATTATGTAAAAAATAAAAATATTTTTGTAACCGATACCGGATGTAATTTAACTTATTTTATGCAAACGTTTAAATTAAAGATTGATCAAAGAATTATTTCTGCTTGGGGAAATTCTCCCATGGGTTATTCAATTGCAGCAGGTTTAGGCGCAAAAATAGCAAATAAAAAAAATTCTGTTTATAGCTTAATAGGCGATGGTGCTTTTTTACTTAATATACAAGAATTACAGTTTATTAAATGCAACAATATTTTATTAAAAGTTATAGTTTTTGATAATAAAATTTATGGTAATACTAAAATTGGATGTAAACAATGGAAATTAAATAATATTGGAAATGATTTATTAGGTGGATATTTTTCTCCAAATGTAGAAAAATTAACTAAAGCATTTGATATAAATTATATTTATTTGGAAAGTAATAAATTTCAAAAAAATATAATAAAAAAATTTATTGAATATAAAAAAAGTTGCGTTTTGCATCTAAATATTAATCCCGAACACCCTTTAATTGAACATAAATAAAAAATATTAAAACGGATAATCATAATGAAAATTTTAATATTTTGCGGTGGACTTGCTACAAGATTTAATAATGGTAAGCCCGGACCTTTAAAGCCCCTTATTAAAATAAAAAATAAGTCAATATTAGAGCATGTAATGGATAGGTATCAAAATATTAAAAATCCAGAATTTATTTTATTAGGAGGATATAGATTTAATGAATTAAAAAAATTTCAAAAAAAAATTTCTAAAAAATATAATGTTATTGCAGTAAACACTGGAAAATATACAAATACAGCTGGAAGATTGTTTCAAGTAAAGAAATACATTAAAAAAGATTTTTTTTTTTTAACATATGGAGACACAATTACAGACTATAACCCTAAGATACAATTAAAAAATAATAAAAATATTTCTATTATTTCTTTATATAAATACAATATACCCTACGGAGTAATAAAAAAAACAGGAAAAAAAATAAAAAATATGTATGAAAAAAATTTTTATATATTTGTTAATGCTGGTCATTACTATCTTGACCCAGAGATTTTTCATCATATTAAGCATAACAATCAATCCTTAGAAAAAGAAATACTACCAAGTTTAATTAAAAAAAAGATTTTAAAATTTAATTATAATGTTTTAAAAAAATGGTATCCAATTGATAATAAATTTGATTTAGAAAAAGTTAAAAGTAAAATTTAAATATATATAAAATGCAAAAAAAAATATTAGTAACTGGCTCCACAGGTTTTGTGGGAAGCCATATGGTCGATTTTCTGTTAAAAAATATAAAAAATATAAATATTTATTGCACAAAAAGATATCATTTATCCAAGCTTGATAATGTTAAACAATTTTATAGCAAAGTTTTCTGGCTAGATTGTGATATTACAGATCCAATAGCTGTTACAAAAATTATTAAAGAAGTGAAGCCAGACAAAATTTTTCATTTTGCCGCTGAGAGTTTTGTTAGTCCATCCTGGAATCATCCAAACAGATATATGACTGTAAATTATAATGGGACCCTAAATATATTAGAGGCTATTAGAAATTTTTCAAAAAACTCAAAAATTATTATCCCAGGATCTGGAGAGGAATATGGTGAAGTGCAATATAAAGATTTACCTATAAGTGAAAAAACAATTTTGAAGCCCGTTAACCCCTATGCGGTGTCAAAAATTGCTCAAGATTTAATAGCTTTTGTATATTTTAAATCGTACGGCTCCAAAGTCATACGCACAAGAACTTTTAATCATGAAGGACCAAGAAGAGAAAATGTTTTTGGTATTTCTTCTTATGCCTATCAAATAGCCAGAATTGAAAGGGGTTTGCAGGAACCAATTATTAAAGTTGGAATTTTAACAGATAAAAGAAATTTTACTCACGTTTATGACATAGTCAAAGCTTACTGGGAGGCTTCTGAAAAATGTTTATTAGGAGAATTGTATCTTATAGGAAATGAAAGAAAAGATTCTATTTTTACATTTAAGCAAACAATAGAAATGTTGATTAAGCTGTCAAATTTTAAAAATATTAAATACAAACAGCATAATCCATTTGTCAGACCTACAAACGTTCCGTATTTAATTGCTGATATAAGTAAATTCAAAAAAAAAACAGGGTGGAAACCACTATTGACAATTGATGACATTTTAAAGGACACTTTAAATTATTGGAGAGAAAACCTGATAATGGAGGAATTTAAACCTATAAACATGTCTTATTAAAAATGATTAAAAATTTATTTAAAGTTGAAGACAATATAAAAATCAATGGTGTCTGGATAGAGGGTGTAAAAATTGTTAAGCTAAGAAAATTTAATGATGAACGAGGTGAAATCTTGCATATGTTAAAATCTACCGATGAAATATTCAGTAACTTTGGAGAAATATATTTTTCATGTGGATATCCAAATGTAGTAAAAGCCTGGCATATTCATAAAGCTATGACCCTTAATAATTGTTGTATAGTTGGAATGGTAAAATTAGTAATCCATGATTTGCGAAGCGAATCTATTAGCTCTGGAAGTACAATGGAGATTTTTATAGGAGAAAAAAATTATTGTTTAGTGCAAATACCACCTCTTGTTGCAAATGGATATAAAGCATTTGGAGAAAAAATGGCCATAATAGCAAACTGCGCATCCATACCTCATGATAAAAATGAATTAGTTTATATTGATCCATTTAATAATAATATTCCTTATAAATGGGATTTAATTCATGGTTAAATAATTTAAGATTTTTTTGAAAATTTATTTTTTAATAAACTATACTTTTTTATTTATTATATATGAGAATTTTAAGACAGAATCAGACTACACCAATTAAAAAAATTTCAGACAATGGAGAAATTGAATCTCTTAAAAAAAATATTCTTGATAATTGTAAAAAATATTTTCAATTGAAATGGTCTAACATTGTTAATTCTGGTATTGATACTATACCAGCGTCATCAAAATATTTAACTCATGAAGATTTAGAAGCTTTGGTCTCGTCCTCGATGGATTTGTGGCTAACTTCTGGACGTTTCACAAAGCAATTAGAAGAAAAAATTTCTAAACAATTTTCAGACTCATACGCAAAACTTACTGTTTCAGGTTCAGCAGCTAATTTATTAGCATTTTCTGCTCTGACTTCAAGTAAGCTTGGTGAAAAAAAAATAAAACCTGGTGACGAAGTTATAACAGTTGCAGCAGGGTTCCCTACTACTGTATTTCCTATTGTTCAAAATAACTGTATTCCTGTATTTTTAGATGTAAATTTAGATAATTATAATATTAATTGCGATGATTTAAAAAGAGCTCTTACTGAAAAAACAAAAGCAGTAATGATAGCTCACACGATGGGAAATCCATTTGACTGTGAAAATATAAAAAATTTCTGCGATTTGCATAATCTTTATTTGATAGAAGATTGTTGCGATGCACTTGGTTCAACATTTAAAAATAAACATGTGGGAACTTTTGGTGATTTTGCAACACTAAGTTTTTATCCAGCACATCATATTACAACAGGCGAGGGAGGTGCGGTTATTACAAAAAGAAAATCATTATTAAGATTGCTAGAATCATTTAGAGATTGGGGTAGAGACTGCTGGTGCGAAACTGGCTACAATAATACTTGTGGAAAAAGATTTGATCAAAAACAAGGTGGTCTTCCATATGGATACGATCACAAATTTATATATTCTCACATAGGATATAATTTTAAAATTACGGATATGCAGGCTGCAATAGGCTGCACTCAATTTGATAAGTTAGATTTTTTTATAGAAAAAAGAAAAGAAAATTTTAACATGTTAAAAAAATTTTTAATAGAATGGGGGGCAGAAAAATTTTTCATTTTACCTGAAGCGACAGAAAACTCTGATCCAAGTTGGTTTGGTTTTCTCTTAACAATAAAAGACTCAAAACTAATTAATAGAATTGATTTAATCTCTTGGCTTGAGAATAATAAAATTCTTACAAGATTGTTGTTTGCCGGTAATTTAACAAGACAACCAGCTTTTAAAGGAGTTAAATATAAAAAAATCGGAAATTTAGAGAATACAGATAAAGTAATGAATGATACTTTTTGGGTTGGTATTTACCCAGCGTTAACCTTAGAAAATATGAAATATATTTCTGAAATGATTAAAAATTTTTTTAAAAAAAATGGTCTTATCTAATAATAAAAAATACTTTAATTCATATAATAAAAATATTTTTAATCTTTTAAATGAAATCGATATAAAAAAAGTAAATATCTTAGTTAATAAAATAATCAATTTAAAAAATGAGAGTAAAATTATTTTAGTTGGAAACGGTGGTAGTGCCTCAATTGCAAATCATGTGGCCGTAGATTTTGCAAAAATTCTAAAAGTAAGAGCGATTAATTTTAATGAGGCTAATCTAATTACTTGTTTTGCCAACGACTATGGATATGAAAATTGGGTAGCTAAAGCCTTAAAAACTTATGCTAATAAGGGCGATATCGGTATATTTATTAGTAGCAGTGGAAAGTCAAAAAATATTATTTGTGGTTGCGAATATGCAAAAAAAAATGGGATTTACACTATCACCTTCAGTGGTTTTGACAAAAAAAATAAACTTTCTCTTATTGGAAATTTAAATTTTTGGGTCAATTCAAAAAAATATAATCATATTGAAAATGTTCATCAAATTTGGCTCTTATCTATCTTAGATTATATATCTGATCAGAATATCAAAAATAGTTTTTAAAATTAAATATTTAAATTATATGAATAAAAAATTTTTGGTTATTACAAAAACGCCTTTACGAATAAGTTTTTTTGGTGGCGGAACTGATTTTAAAGATTTTTACAAAGTTGATTATGGAAGAGTTGTTGCGACTGCAATAAACAAATTTATTTACGTAACAGTTAAAAATCATGAACCATTATTTAATGAGAATTATCGTCTAAATTATTCAGAAACAGAAAAAATAAATTCTCTTAGCAAGATTAAAAATAACATTATTAGAGAATGTTTAAGACTAGTAAAAATTAAACCTCCAATTTATATTTCAATTGTTTCTGATGTACCTTCTCATACTGGACTGGGATCCTCAAGCAGCCTCATTGTTGGATTGTTAAATGCTTTATACGTTACAAAAGGAATATTTAAAACGCCCAATGAACTTGCGCAACTAGCCTGCAGAATTGAAATAAACATACTCAAACAACCTATTGGAAAACAAGATCATTACGTATCGGCCTACGGTGGCTTTGCTGAATTTAAATTTTTAAAAAATAATAAAGTGAAAGTGAAAAAAATTAAAAATAATATATTAACTAAAATATTTAGAAGTTCTGTAATAGTTTGGACGGGACAATATAGAGAAGCTAAATTAATTTTAAAAGATCAAAAAAAAAGGATTAAAGAAAATTTTTTTAGACTTAAACTCTTAAATCAAATCTCAAATAAATTTCTTTATTTAACAAAAAAAAAAAAATTTAATTTAAAAAAATTTGCTTACTTATTAGATAAAAGTTGGTACATTAAAAAAAAATTATCAAAAAAAATTTCCTCGGAATATAACAACAAACTTTACGAAAAATTTAAACAAAATGGTGTTATAGGAGGGAAAATTTTAGGCGCCGGTGGTGGAGGATTTTTTTTTTTTATATACGATCAATTAAATAAAAAAAAATTAACAAAGTTTTTAAAGAAATTTTATACTATTAAATGTTTACCTTATCAAAAAGGAACAGAAGTAATTTATAAGGATTTGCAATTTAAATAAAAGTTTATGAAAATTTTTGTAACCGGTATTGAATCTTTTATTGGTATTCACTTAAAAATACATCTTAAAAAAAAAAAATATAAAATTTATGGTATAGACAAAAAAAAAAACGATTTTACTACAATAAGATTTAATATTACTAATAAGAAGTTATATAAAGTAATACCAAAAAATTGTGATTGTTTAATACACCTTGCTGCAATTTCAACACACGATTCATTCAATAAAAATTTACGAGAATCATTCAATGTTAATGTAAATGGAACCCTTAATATTGTTCAAAGTGCAATTAAAAAAAAAGTTAAGCAAATAATATTTGCTTCAACAGAATGGGTTTATGGGGAAGATAAAATGTCCAAAATTAAAGATGAAAATTTTTCTTTATCACTTCAAAAAATATCGTCAGATTATGCTTTTTCTAAAATATTAGGTGAAAAAATTGTTGAATATTATTGTAATAAAAATAATATTAATTGTACGATATTGAGATTCGGTATTGTCTATGGTCCTCGCAAAAGAAAAATAAACCTTTCTGCAATTGAAAACATAATTAACGATATTATCTATAATAAAAAAGTAATAATTGGTTCTAAAAAAACATCAAGAAGGTTTATTTATATTAATGATTTATGCGAAGCCATATTCAAATCTATTGGACTGAAAGGATTACATATACTTAATGTAACTGGAGACGAACTTATCAATCTCGAAAAAATCTATAAAACAGCAAATAAAATCTCAAATAATGAAACAGATTTAATAGAAAAAGATAGCCAAAAATTTAATATTAGAAATATAGACAATAAGAATTTTAAAAAAATAACTAAATGGAAACCTCAAATTAAAATTGAAGAGGGAATGAAAAACATTTTTCTTAAATTTAAAATAATCTAGAATAATTTTAATGAAAATTGCTGTTATTGGAGCTACAGGATTTTTAGGTTCCAATATTATAAAATTTTTATCAAAAAAATATAAAATTATAGCAACATATAATAATAAAAACAAAATAATTAGAAAATATCATAATATAAGAAATATTAAATGGAAATTTTTAGATATTTATAAAAAAAAAAAATTCTTTAAATATTTAGAACATCCCGACATTGTTATACATTTAGCGTGGTCAAATCTTCCAAACTACAAAAGAAAATATCACATAAAAAAAGAACTTCCAAAACAAAAAAAATTTATTTTTAGTTTAATAAATAACGGTCTTAAAAATATTTTTATTGCAGGAACCTGTTTTGAATATGGTTTACAAAACGGAAAACTGAATGAAAATATCAAGGAAAAACCGAATAATAATTATTCTTTAGCAAAATATTTATTAAAAAAATATATTTTTTCACTAAAAAAAAAATATAATTTTAATTTAACTTGGGGAAGAATTTTTTATGTATACGGAAAACACAATTCAAGACATACTTTATTTAATCAATTATTATATTCCTCAAAAAAAAATATAAAATTAAATGTTAATGGGAATTTAATAAGAGATTACTTACATATTGACCAAGTATCAAAAATAATTGTTAATTTATGCATTCAAAGGAGAGATTTTGGGGTCTTAAATATTTGTTCTGGGAAAGGAGTTTCATTAAAAAAATTAATTAAAAATATTTGCAAAAAAAATAAGCTTAAACTAAATATTAATTATAAAATAAAAATTAAAAATTCCCTTGAACCCAATAAATTCTGGGGGTGTAATAAAAAACTTAAAAATTGCTTAGGGAAAAATGCCTCATGAAAAGAAAATTTAAAAAGGCAGTTTTTTTTGACAGAGATGGAATAATTAATCAAACTATAATTTATAAAAAAATAGTAAGATCTCCAAGAAGTATTAAAGAATTCAAAATTAATTATAAAATTAAAAAGTATTTAAGATTTTTCAGAAATAATTTTTTTTTCAATATAATAGTTACCAATCAACCTGAGGTGCGAAGAGGTCTGGTAAAAAAAATGATAGTTAATTATTTTCATAAAAAAATTAAAAATAAATTACCTATAGATAAAATTTACGTATGCTATGATACTAATAATAAATCTTTTTTCAGAAAACCAAATCCTGGAATGTTACTACGTGCTTCAAAAGAATTTAAAGTCCGTCTTAAAGATAGTTATTTAATAGGCGATAGATGCAAAGATATTCATGCAGGCAATCGTGTAAAATGCAAGACAGTTTTCATTGACTATAATTATAATGAAAAGAAACCCAAAAAATTTTTTATAACTTCAAATAGTTTGTTAAAAGGTTTAGAATTAATTAAAAAAGATATTATAAAAAATTCAAAATTTATAATAAAAAAAAACTAGTTTAGTAATTTTTTATATATTTCCAGTGTTTCTTTTGCACACTTATCCCAAGAAAATTTTCTTGCTTGCAATAATCCTAAATTTTTTAGGTTCGCTAATTTTTTATCAGAATAAATATATTCTTCTAAAACTTTTTGCACTTGTAAGATATTATTTGGATCAAATGTAACTGCAGCATCACCCACTGCTTCTAATATGCCTGGATGATTACCTGAGATTACTGGACATCCCAGAGACATTGCCTCTAAAGTCGGCAACCCTAGACCTTCATGGCTAGAGGGATAGACCAAACATTTTGCATTTTTGTATAAATGATACAACGTTAGATCATCTTCATTTTTTTCCTTGCACACACTATTAAATACTTTGAGTCTTTTAATAAGATTTATTTCATCAAATGAAAAGTTGCCACCACCAAAACAGACTATATTAAAGTTTTGACTTAATATTTTAGAATTTGCAAATACTTTTAAAAAATTATTAAAATTTTTATATCTACCTCTGGCTCCAACAAATAACAAAAATGGTTTTTCATACTTCGTAATATTTATTTTATTGCTTTTGATATTTTCAAATTTTTCTATACCAAGATAAGTGACTGTAATTTTCTTTTCATTAATATTATAAATATTTATTAAATCATTTTTTGTAGAAATTGACGGACATAAAATATGATCAGAAATTTGAAGTGAATGCATTTTCGGCCTATAATTATTTTTTGAATTTTTTTCATGCCAAAGATCCATTACTGTTAAAACAATCCTAATTTTATCTTTTTTATGTAAATTTTTTGAATAATAAGTTTTGTGAATAATTTGAGGACAGAAATTTTTAATTTGATAATTTAGAAAAACGGAATTAATTTTTTGAAAAATTTTTCCTGTGAAAGGTGGCTTAAATTTAATTCTATTGCCTATCACAATTTGTTTTGAAAGTTCATCTAATTTTGTATTTAAATAAAACTTAGAAAATACTCTAATATCCACATTATTAATATTAGATAAAATTTTAATTATATTAAAAAAATATCTGGAAGAAATACTACCAAATTTTTCTTTAAAAAAAATTTCGTAATCAAAACAGACTTTCATTTAAGAGTTCTTAAAGTGGATATTACATTTTGATTATCTTTAAGATTAATTACATCACATTCTTGTATTACTTTAAACTTTTCATCTCCAGAAAGATAGCTTAAATTGTTAAATTTATCTCTACTATCGCGGATATTTGAATTAGTATAATTTTCAAGACGCTTTATAATAATTTTTGGGAAAAATTTTTTTTTATTAAAATCTTTAGACACAAAAAATGCATTGATTTTTTGCAAGTTAGTACCAATGAAGTAATAATTTTTTCGATCCATTAGATTTATTAATGCCCTCAAAGACATTCCATAGCACAAATTTGAATAATGATATTTATTTCTCTCGAAACCAGGAATATTGGGGACTGTGACTTCAAGATATGGTCCAAAAACTGGATTATACTCTGCAATAAATATTTTTGATATATTATTTTTAAGTTTTTTTATAATCCAATAATCTATACTATCGATGTCAATACTAAATATATCTATTTTAAAATCACACCATTTATTAATTACTTCAAGAATATTATCACTATCAATTTTTTTATTACAAATTCTCAAATCTCCCTTCCATAAATTAACAAACGGCTTTACCTTAGCTTGCATATTGTCAATATAGTCAACAATTAATCCTTTAGGATGATATGTGTTATACAAAAATCTAGTATTTGACTCCCTGTAGTTTCCAACTCCAATTTCTACAAAATTTTTTGAACTTAATTTCAATCTATTAGATAGATAATCGATAATTCCATCTTCCCCATTCTGAGAAAATATTTTGGCTTCCACTTGAGTTAAATCAGTAATTTCAGAATATTTATCTCTATTTTTTGAAATTTGTACGTGTCCAATGCAAAAAATAATTTTATCAAAAGATTGAATATCAAATTTCAATTTTTTTATAATGAGTACTAGCAGTCGTATTAAGCCATAACAAATTTTTTTTAACATAAAATGTTTAATAACTTATTTTAATATTGAAAAAAAAAATATAAATATATTATTAATTTTAAAAAAATTTTTATGAGACCACTAGTAACTATTGCTATTCCAGTTAAAAATGGATTTTCGAGGAGGTATCCTGGTGCTGGTATTTTATATTCAGATAAAGATATTAATTTATCTAGTGCTCTAAATGCCATAATAAATCAAAGTTATAAAAACTTAGAAATTATTATTTCAAATAACAAATCTACAGACGAAACTGCTTTATTTTTAGATGATATTTCAAAAAAAGATAACAGAATTAAAGTTTTTCATCAAGAAAATGAATTGCTATCATATGAAAATTTCCAATTTCTTTTGGGAAAATCTAAGGGTAAATATTTTAAATGGAATGCAGCAGACGACATGATTTCTAATGATTATATTGAATGCAATGTAAATTTTCTTGAGAATAATTTAGATTATGTAAGTTCTTCATCTAAATTTTGGTTTGAAGATAATGATCAAAAAGTCTACTTACATGATTTAGATAACGAATTGTATGATAGGATAAAAAAATTTTTTAAAATAAGATTTGTTTCGCATAACATTTTTTTTGGCTTGTCCAGAAAAGAGATTCTTTTAGATATAAATAACGCTAATTTATCTCAAGACTATTTAGGAGTTGATTGGATGGTAGATTTATATTTATTATTTGAAGGAAAATACAAAACTATAAAGGAAGGCCATATTATAATAGGAACTAAAGGAGTTTCAAAATCAGAAAACTTTCTAAAAATAAAAAGATATAATAAAAAAATTATTTATAAAATATTACCTTTTTACGAATTGACTAAAGATCTAGTGAAAAAAATGTTTTTAACGAAAAAACTGTCGCTTTTTGAAAAAATTAACATATTTTTATTATGTATAAAAATTAATTTTTCTTTTATAAAAAAATACAAAATGAATCAAAGTATAATAAGAATGAATATTCAAAAAAATTTATAATAAAAATTATTTTTTTAAAATATTAAGTAAATATAAATTTTATTTTTATTATATAATTCTTATTTTTTATTTTTGTTGCTAATAAACCAATAATCTATTTTTTAAAAGTTTTTGAAACTTCTTCAGCTAATTTTTTTACTTTTAGCATTAGAGGTAATAATTATCTGATTATTTTTTACTTCTAAAATTTTATTACAATATTTTAAAATTTCTTTTTTGTGGGTACAAAAAATAATAATTTTTTTATCAAATTCTTTAACTAAAAACTTTATAATTGCTTCTTCATTTTCGTCATCTAGGGCATTGGTTGATTCATCTAAAATTAAAATATCTGGATCTCTATAGAGTGCTCTTGCAATTCCTATTCTCTGCATCTGGCCTCCGGACAATTTGGAGCCTCTTTCACCAATAGAAGAAAATACGTCAATAGGTCGATTATTAATAATATTTAAATTCAAATTTTTTATAATTTGCATTATTATTTTCTTTTGATCCTCATTAATATCATTGGTTAAGGCAATATTAAAAAGTATGGAATTATCGGAAAGATAAACAAATTGAGAAACATACCCTATCCGTTCGCGAATTTCTTTAAAAGAATTTATTTTATCAAAATTATTAATTACAATTTCTCCTGATGAAGGAATTATTAAAGTCGAAATAAGATTTAACAATGTGGTTTTACCGCTACCGGTTTCTCCTATAAGCGCAACCTTATCTCCTTTATTAATCTGAAAATTTAAATGATTCAATGTTGGAGATTTTTCAGAATTATATATGAAGCTAACATTTTTGAACTCCATGCTAGTTAGATTGATATTCTTATTTTCTTTAAACTCTTTTGCAAATTCCTCTAAATTATTAAAATCATTAGGATTTTTTAGTATCTGATAAATAACTTCACAAGCAGGCAAATTAAATTTTATAGATTGAACAGATCTTACAAGACTGATGACAGCAGGCAAAAGTTTTAAAGATGCAAAAACAAAAACTCCGAATAAAACTACAATTTCACCAAAATTAAGAGATGAATAAATTATTAAAAATAATAAAAAAATAAAAAATATTAAAATTCCTATAAATTCTATTATCGGACTTGTATAAGAAATTACTGTATCTCTGTAAATGTTTGCGTTAGAGAATCTTTTGCTGTGCAAATAAAGCTCGTTAGAAAAAAAAGATTTTTTATCATATAAAATTATTTCTTTAATATTTCCAATTATTTCATTAATTTTTTTTAGAAAAAAAGCGGACTCTTCCTGTCTAACAATGCCCCAATTTTTAAATTTTTTATTATAAAAATAAATAATAAATGAAGAAAGCGAGATTAAAATTAAAATAACATAAACAGAGTAGACATTATAAAAAATAAGAAACAGACAAATAGAAATAATAAAAACAATTTGGGCTATGCTTAATATTATATGCCCGATTAATCCCTGTGCAAAAATACTAGTTTCGGAAGAAATGTTTCTAACTAAAGAGGCAGAATTATTCTCCAAAAAAAATATATAACTTTTATCTAAATACTTACTGACAACTCTATGTGCTAAATCAGTTGATAAATTATTTACAAACTTTGCGTTCCAACTATTATAAAAAATTGTGAAAACTGTTTTTATTAAATAAATAAAAATAAATATTGAAATAAAAAAAATTATAGATTCTTTATTGTTTAATTTTTGTAAAAAAGGGAAATAATTATATAAAAAAATAACTTTATTTTCATTAGATATAAAATTTAAGATTGGAACTAAAAGTCCTATGCCGATAACTTCCAATACAGATCTCGTAAGTAAAAAAATTACAGAAAATATAATTTTTTTTTTATCTTTTTTACTTAGAATTTCTAAAATTTTTTTTATAAATATTTTCAAAATACTATCTCTATTGTGTTATTCTTTTTTGGAATTATTTAAAATAATAAAAAATTAATAATTTTAAAATTATATTATTTTTCTTAAGTGTATAAATTTAACAAAATAAAGAACATAAGCTATAATAATATCAACTAAAGATTTAAAAATATAAATGAATAAACCTTGGAAGATAATAAATAAATCTAATTATAATAATATACATGAATGTCTTAAAGATTTAAAAAAAAAGACAATAATTAGCCATTGGATTTTAGATATTTTAAAGAATAAAAAAAATAAAATTTTTATAACTAATAAAAAGATTAAACTTTATAGAATTAAAGTCAAAAATTTAGGATTTAATAGTCCAACTACATTAACAAAAATCTATCAAAAAATTAAAAAATTAAGTTATGATTTAGTACCAGTTGATATAGCTTTAAGACTTAGACTTTCTTACAAAGAACAAAAAAGCGGGGAATGGTTAAGAATAGCTACAAATATGAAATCGATGATAGATAGCGATAATGTTCCTCATCTTCCAAAATTGGGTAAGGCACTTAATAAAATGTTTATAGAAACTTACTGGGCTTACCCTGGAGCTATATTTCACCCTCATAATGAATTTGTTGTCTGTAAATATGATATTT
>Ga0194133_10005811_pt1 | contig 15541 bp, 4 predicted proteins | sample TA2KigOf40mmetaG_FD_155448 | JGI IMG/M metagenome (GOLD analysis project Ga0194133, IMG submission 155448) | Freshwater microbial communities from Lake Tanganyika, Tanzania - TA2015055 Kigoma Offshore 40m | ecosystem: Environmental > Aquatic > Freshwater > Lake | place: Tanzania: Lake Tanganyika...
GCGGGAGCGAAAGCAGAAGCGGAAGCAAAAGCAGCAGCGGAAGCAAAAGCAGCAGCGGAAGCAAAAGCAGCAGCAGAAGCAAAAGCAGCAGCAGAAGCAAAAGCAGCAGCAGAAGCACGAGCAGCAGCAGAAGCACGAGCAGCAGAAGAAGAAAGGATACAAAAAAAAAATACTAAGGCAGTAACAACGTTACAAGCAGTGTTAAAAAGAAAAAAATTAGAAGCAGAAGTAGCAGCAGCGGAAGCAGCAGCAGCAGAAGCACGAGCAGCAGCAGAAGCACGAGCAGCAGCAGAAGCACGAGCAGCAGCGAAAGCAAAAGAAGCAGCGAAAGCAGCAGCAGCGGAAGAAAAAGCAGCAGCAGAAGCACAAGCAGCAGCGGAAGCAAAAGCAGCAGCAGAAAAAAAAGCAGCAGCAGCACATGACTTAGCAGTTAAACTTGCGGAAAAAGCTAAATTGGCAAAAAGAGGTGCAGAAGAAGCAACAAGAGAAAGAATAGAGGCATTTGACAAACTAAAAAAAGCAGCAGAAGCAAAAGCAGCAGCAGAGGTATTACCTAAAATATTAATGTTTAATGCTGCATCAACTGAAGCTGATACTACTGTTAATAATTTTCTAAATTATGAGAAAATAATGAAGGTTCATTTCAATTTACTCAGTAGTGATGATGAAAAAATAATATATATGACTGGACAACCTAATAGTCAGATAGCACTATGTTATATTGTGCAAAAAAATTATTGGGTTTTATTAGAAGAAGCTAAATTGAATAAATTTATTGAGTTAGCGATACAGGGGGGGCAAGATTTAAGGCCACTAATTTTTGGGTGGACTCTATGTAAAGAAAAAGGTAAAATTACATGTCTATATTCACAAATATGGAACATGCGTAAAGATAACGAATCTAATGAATGGATAAAAATAATTCTAAAACCAGTATCATCACAAGCAGCAGCACGAGCAGCAGAAGCACGAGCAGCAGAAGCACGAGCAGCAGAAGCACGAGCAGCAGCAGAAGCACGAGCAGCAGCAAATTGTGAAGCAGAAAGAAAAGAAAATGTAGCAGCAAGAAAAAGAATAGCAAGAGAAACAGAAAGACTAGAAAAAGAAAAAAGACTAGAAATAGCAACATCAAAACCAAAAGTAGAAAGTAGTCAAAAAATGACAGAAGATAAATCAGGAGAAGCAGAAGAAACAGAAAGACTAAGAAGAAGAGAAGAAGCAGAAAGACTAAGAGAAGCAGAAAGACTAAGAAGAGAAGAAGCAGCAAAAGCAGCAGAAGCAGAAAGACTAAGAGAAGCAGAAAGACTAAGAAGAGAAGCAGAAAGACAAGAACGAAGTGGCGAATCAGTCGCATCAGTAGCGTCAGCAGCATCAGTGCAAGGAAAACAGAGGGAAAAATCAGAAAGACTTGATGTAGCGAAAATAATAAAATTAACTACGGAAGAACTTGTAGAAATAGTTATTAATCGAGCTAATTTGACAAAAAGCCAGAAAGATGCTTGTAGGAAAGCGTTAATAGAATCTAATATTAACCCTAAATCTTACATGACGTGGACAAAAGAAAGCCTGAATAATTTTTTTACAAATATAGAATATTTCCAGGAAAACTCCGCTATTCTAACTAAAGTTATTGATGCTCTTTTAAGAATAAGGGATAATGTTGTACAAACTTTTCAAGGTGGAGGTGAAGGAAATAATTTAAAATATTACAAAAAATATTTAAAATACAAAGCCAAATATTTAAAATTAAAATAAATTATATTTTTTTATAATATAATATATAATGATAAATTATATATTAACAGAATTATTACAATATGATAATATAAATTCAATGCCACATGACAAAAAAATTATTTTAATACAACAAAATAAACAAATTATTGAAGATATTAATAAAATGAAATTTAAATTAAATAATACTGAATACAATACTGCTAATAGAGAATATAAAAATATTATAAGACAATTTGATATACCTTTCCTAAGAAGGCTAATGTTAGAACAACAAATACAGGTAATGACTAGTAATAATTATTTAATTGATTTCTCTAATGATGATGATGATATAAATTTAGAACAAAATATTTTACTTAATAAATTAATTAGACATGATAAATTACGAAATATTATTAAATATCTTATATTAAAAAAATTTACTTTTAAAATTTTAGCCTCAACTTCTGATGATGAAGATATTGACGATTTATTAACTTCTTTAAAAGAATTAACTAGTTTAATAGCGAACGAAGGTGATAATTTAGGAGGTGTTGATTTAAAATCTAAAATATTAGATGAATTTACTAAAAAAATAACATCACTGACTGGTAAACCTTTTAGTTTAAGAGGCGGAGCAGGGGAAGATAATTATTTTAATATTCTTATAGTAACCTTGTGTTTACAAATTAATAAGACCGATACAACGAGATGTTGTAGAAATATATTAAAAAAATTAAATCCTAATAATAATGAAGGAGTTAATATAGTATCACGAATGAATGATGTTTTAAAAATGAATAGTGTTTATAAAGTTTTATTAAGTTCAGCTGTTGTTTATGATCAAGTTGATAAATTTAATAAATATTTTGAACAAATTTTTAATAAAAATAATAATTTTAGTGATGTTATTGGAATTTTATGTTTAGAAACTCTTATTTCTCCACTTAAAGAAGTATCAGGTACTATACCAAAAGATAAAATAACAACACCTAAAATTAATTTTGGATTATTTTATATGACTATGGAAAAAAAAATAAAAGACAGTGCATCCACAGATATATGGCCAATAGAAAAAAATAATTGGGGAGTTTTTAAAAAGGAATTATTTATTGATAAAAATATTAAAGATTTTTTATTAATAGAAATAGAGCCTGAATTTAGAGAAATAAATCAAAGGAAAAAATTAGAAAAAAGTATTGGTAGTGAAGGTATGGGTAGTGAAGGTATGGGTAGTGAAAGTATAGGTAGTGAAAGTATAGGTAGTGAAAGTATGGGTAGTGAAAGAACGAGTAAAAAAAGAATAAATAAAGGAAAAGTAAAAAAAAGTATTGATAAAAGAATAAGTATAGGAAGTAAATTAGGTTCATTAATTAAAAGATTAAAACTAAGAAAAGAATTTGAACGTTCTCGAACTATATCACCAGTAATGCCAAAAGAAATAATTATGTCCGAAGAACATAGTAAACACTTAACTAATTTAGCAGAACAAACATCATCAGCAGTGGAAGCAAATGCTGCAACAGCAGCAAAAGCAGCAGCAGCGGAAGCAAATGCTGCAACAGCAGCAAAAGTAGCAGCACTATCATCATCAGCACAAGTATCAGCAGCACTACTATCAGCAGCGGAAGCAAAAGCAGCAGCGGAAGCAAAAGCAGCAGCGGAAGCAAAAGCAGCAGCGGAAGCAAAAGCAGCAGAGGAAGCAACAGCAGCACAAGTATCAGCAGCACTACCATCAGCAGCGGAAGCAAAAGCAGCAGCAGAAGAAAAAGCAGCACTACCATCAGCAGCACTACCATCAGCAGCGGAAGCAGCAGTGCCAGAACAAGGATCAAGAGTATTAAAACCAAGTGTGACAACAGGAGTAAGAGACTTTAAGCCTGTATTAAGAAGTAAATTAATATTTGATGAAGAACTAAAAAAAGTAGAAGCTTCCGCTGCTGCTAGGGCAAAAGAAGAAGAAAAAATAAAATCAGAATGTAATGAAGAAACGTGTAAAAAAAAGTTGATATGTAAAAATTTTGGTAAAATAAAATATTCAGGTAGTACCTATTTTATATACCCTAAAAAAGATGGATTTAACCAAATATGTGATCCAACTGATGGACAAATCAAAAACCAAGAAGAATTTTTTAAAGATAAAGCAATATTTGAATTACAAGAAGCAAATACAAGATTAAAAAAGGCCAAGGAAAGATTAAAGCAAACGTTAACAGAAGAAGATACTAAGTGTACACAAGGAGAAGTAAAAATTTGGGAAGATGAAATAAAAAAAAGAGAATCCGAAGTTGAAAGAAGAAAATATGCATATGATCAAGTTAAAAAAAGAATAAACATTAGTAAAAAAGATACTAGAGAACTATGGAAAGAAGGAGTTTATGCAAAAATTTGCGCAGCCGAACAAGAAGAAATTAATAGAGCAGCTGAACAAGAAGAAGAATTTAATAGAGCAGCTAAACAAGAAGAAATTAGAAGAGAATCTGAACAAAAAGAAGAAATTATTAGAGCAGCCAAAAGATATGGAGAAAAAAGAGTAGAAGAATTGAGATTATTAAAAGAAATACAAGATGGTAGAAACAAAGTTTGTGATGGAGAAATAAAATCTGAACAAGGAAAAAAACAAGAAGTTCTATCAGAAAAAAAATTGCGGGAAGTCATACATACAGAAAGCCAACTATTAAAAGAATTAAGTTCTGAACCAGTAGCACCAGAACGAGGTATAGAAAATGCATCTGAGATTACATTAGAAAAGCTGAAATCAATGGAACCTAAAGATTTAGCTACTTACATTGTGAATTTAACTGATATTGAAGCTGAACAACGAGAAACATGTATTAATGAACTAAGAGAAGCATTAGTATTAAACAAAAATACCCTTTTCTTTAATATAATAAGATGGACTGACATATGGTTGACTAGTATTTTAAAATTAAATTCACAATTTTTTAAAAATTCAAAAAATAAAGAAATTATTGAAAAAATTATCGAACAACTATTTATAATACGGAAAAATGTAATTGGAAAACAACAAAACCCAGATGATATGTTTGGAGGAGGTAAAGAAAATAATTTAAGATATTATAAAAAATATTTAAAATACAAAGCCAAATATTTAAAATTAAAATAAATAATTTTTTCATAACTTAATATATAATGATAAATTATATATTAAAAGAATTATTACAATATGATAATTTAAATTCAATACCACATGAAAAAAAAATTAATTTAATACAACAAAATAAACAAATTATTGAAGATATTAATAAAATGAAAATTAAATTAAATAATACCGAATACAATAATGCTAATAGAGAATATAAAAATATTATAAGTCAATTTGATATACCATTCCTAAGAAAGCTAATGGTAGAACAACAAATACAAGTAATGACTAGTAATAATTATTTAATTGATTTCTCTAATGACAATGATGATATAAATTTAGAACAAAACATCTTGCTTAATAAATTAATTAGACATGATAAATTACGAAATATTATTAAATATCTTATATTAAAAAAATTTACTTCTAAAATTTCAATTTCCACCGATGACGAAGATAATGACGAAGATAATGACGATTTATTAACAGGTTTAAATAAATTAAATAGTTTATTAGAAAAAGAAGGTGTTAAATTAGGGGATAATAATTTAAAACATAAAGTATTAGAAACAATAACAAAAAAAAAAATATTATTTACTAATAGTGCTAGGACTAGTTTAAGAGGCGGAGCTGGAGAAGATAATTATTTTAATATTCTTATAGTGACCTTATGTTTGCAAATAAATAAAATAGATACAACGAGATGTTGTAGAAATATATTAAAAAAATTAAATCCTAACAATAATTTAGGAGTTGATATAGTATCACGAATGAATGATGTTTTAAAAATGAATAGTGTTTATAAAGTTTTATTAAGTTCAGCTGTTGTTCATAATCAAGTTGATAAATTTATCAAAGATTTTGATAATATTTTTACAAAAAATAATAATATAATTAAATTAATTGGAATTCTATGTTTAGAAGTTATACTTATACTTGATATAAAAGATCATATAAACAAAGAAGAACTTTATAGTCCAATATATAATTTTTTTTATTTTTATATTAGAGTTAGTAATGATAAAAGATTGGGTAGTATTTTTGTTGAAAATAGAGGAGTAGAATTTTTTGAAAATACTATTTTACCAAATATTAATTATAAAATAATACCATTTTCAATAAATAAAGAAAATAAATATGCAACATTCCAATATTATCTAGAGCCTCTTAAAAATAATAATTTTTATAATCGTTTAGAATTAAAAAATGAACCTGATTATAATAGGTTTGATTCTTTACTATCTGATACTCATGAAGTTAAACAACAAATTAAATTAAAAAAATTTGATAAAAATTATTTTGGTAATTTATTAGAAAAAGCAACAGCTTTTGGTTATATAATTGGTTCCAAAAAATGGAAAGATCTAGATGTTTTACCTTTAGTTAATCAAGCTAGAGAACCAATATGTTATAATCTAAATTCAAATGATCCTGAATTTGGAGCAGGCTTTTATCTACAAAATGGTATATTAATATATTGGTCTACAAAGGTTAATCATACTATTTATAAATTTATGGAAAATGATTTTAATAATTATATTGATGCATATTTACATGCTATAAATTTTAATTTAAATAAGGATTCTTTAATTTCATCTGATACTTTTAATTCTATATTTAAAGATTTTTCTTCTTCTCCAATGAAAGATGATGAATGTGAAAATAGTAGTATTAAAGAAGTAAACGATAAGCTTAATAAATATTGTATTCAATGTGGTTACTGTCCTGGTAGTAATAAATATGGTTGGATTGATGTTAAACCAACTGAATATTCTACTATAATAGATGAAGGAAAAGAATATCATACAATAGGCTTTGAATTGCCTAATAATATATTAGTATTATTTTGGGATGATAAACGTATTTCATATATATTTAATAATGTAGGATATAAAAAATATGAAGAGGCTATCATAGCATCAACAAAAATCAAACCAGAATATAAAGGAGAGGAGGTGAGGGGAGATAAAGGAGAGGTAAAGAGGGAGGAGGTGAGGGGAGATAGAAGAGAGGTGAGGGAAGATAGAGGAGAGGTGATGGGAGATAAAGGAGATGTGAGGAGGGAGGAGGTGAGGGGAGATAAAGGAGAGGTAAAGAGGGAGGAGGTGAGGGAAGATAGAAGAGAGGTGAGGGAAGATAGAGGAGAGGTGATGGGAGATAAAGGAGATGTGAGGAGGGAGGAGGTGAGGGGAGATAAAGGAGATGTGAGGGGAGATAGAGGAGAGGCGAGTGGGGAGGAATGTAATAAAGAAAGATGTAAAGACGGGAAGGAATGTCGTAATCTAGGAAAACATACAAACTTTGATGGTACTATTTATTTTATATATCCTGAAAAAAATGGAGTAACACAGTTATGTAATCCAAAGAATGGAGAACTTAAAAATCTAAATGAATTTGTTGAAGATAATAAAAAAGTTAAAGAAGCTAAAAAAAAAGCTATAGAAGCTAAAATACAATCAGAAAATATCGAAGCTAAAGCTAAAGCTGCTGCTGCAGAAGCACTCTTTGCTGAAAAAGCACGGCTTGTTGCTGAAGCAAAAAAACAAGCAGCAGCTGAAGCAAAAAAACAAGCAGCAGAAGAATTACGATATACAGAAATATGCGTTGAACAAGAAAAAGCAGAAAAAGCTAAAGCACAATCACAATCACGAGTGTCAGCAGAAGCAGAAGCACGAGCAGTAGCGGAAGCACAATCAGCAGCAGAAAAAGCAGCAGCAGAAGCACGAGCAGCAGTACAAGCTGCATCAGAAACAAAAGCAGCAGCAGAAACAAAAACAGCAGCACTAGTAGCAGTACAAGCTGCACCAGAAACAAAAGCAGCAGCAGAAGCACGAGCAGAAGCACGAGCAGCAGTACAAGCTGCAGCAGAAGCAAAAGCAGCAGCAACAAAAAAATTAAAAGCACAAGCTGCTGCACAAGCTTTTGTTGATAGGTTAAGAAAAAATGCTGTAGCAACAAAAGAAAGAGTAGCGACAGAAGGCATACTAAGAAAAGCAGCAACGGAAGCAAAAGTAGAAGAAGAAGAATTACAAGCACGAGCATGCGTTGCTGAAGAAACAGCTGTTAAAATTAAAGCAGCTCAGGCAAAGTTAGCAAGAGCAATTAAAGTTTTAGATGCAAAAGTAAAATTTGCAAAAGTTGCCAAAGCACATGCAGAAGAAAAAGCAAAATTAGCTGCATCTGCGGCCAGCGCACAATTATTAGCAGAAGAGCAAGCAAAAAAAGCTAAAGTAGATGAACTTATAGCAGTTGTTGAAGCTAGAGAAGAAATAAAAGATAAAAAATCAGAAATAGAACCATTAGCACAAATATCAGATTTAAAACAAATATTAGAAAACCGACGTTCAGTTTCGTTGGGTAGAAGATTATTAAATTTTGGTAAAAAATGTATTATGTCAGGAATAAATTATGCTGAAGAACATCCTTATATTACAACAGCTGCTGCGTTAGGAACTGCTGCACTTGGAGGATTTTTTTTTAGTGGTTTAGCTTTATCCTCTACTGTAGGAACAGCAATAAGTGTTGCTACATCAACCACTGCTTTAAGAACGTCAGAATTAACAATGGGAACATTATCAACAGTAAGAAATGATATTTTATTAAATACAGCTGTAGAATCTGGAGCTTATTTAGCAGTTAATAATAGTTTAGGTTTAAGTTCTAATTTTTCAAAAGATTTAGTAAGCCAAAATTTTACTACATGTACAACTAATTTACCTATTTTTGGTCCAAAATTACCACCTGAACCCTCTGAAGCAGCTAAAAATTTTGCCAGCACATTAGAAAACTATCTTAACCTTTCAAGAAATTTAGAATCTCTTTTTCCCAATACATCAAAATATAGAGTGACATTCAAAGGTAAAGAGTATATCCCTGGTTTTATTAGAACAAATACAGATGGTAAAGGAACTAACCTGTCTAGTTATAAACAAACACCATTATTATTTAGTTCACCAATAGTTGAACAAAAAAATGCTCTAGTAGAACCTAAAATTTCTTATTCAATAAATCAAAGTGTCTTATGTCCAGCTACTCCTGTTATAGAAACATCTTCTAAAGAACAATCATGTCCTTATGGTAATGCTCCAGGTACAAGTATACAAGTATTTGTGCCAAATTATGGTCCATCATTTAGTATAAAAGAATTAGGTACGAGTGTATTTATAAAATTAGAGAAAACTACTTTAGCTGACGACATTTTTGAAGCAAAATTTGAATATAAAGGTAAAGAAATAATTTCCATGGATACATTAGATCAAATTAAAAGAAATTGTTATATATTAAGAGTATTTAATATAGATGATGCTATAAAAAAAATAGATGAACAATCTAGGAATTCTGGATATTCAGCAGACTATACACCACCACCTGAATTTTCCTGGACCCAAAAAGGTGCTGTATTTCAGCAACAACCAATTGATCCACAGTTTGATATAAAAAAATCAAATCCAACATCTCAACAACAACCTATTAAAGGTGATGTATTTCAGCAACAACAATCTAATGAAGGTGATTCTACACAAGATAATCCAGAAGAACTACCAGAAGGATGTGTAGAATTTAATAGCCAAGGTGTAAAAGAAGTAAAAGTATTGATGTGCAGAGAAAATATGACGCCACACGAAAAAAAAATAAGTAATTGTTTAGATGGAACAGTCGAATTAGATAAATTTGGTAATACAGTATTTAAATATAAAAATGGTAAAATAGTAAATTGTTTACCTAATCAAAATAAAAAAAAATATATTAAATATTACAAAAAATATTTAAAATACAAAACTAAATATTTAGAATTAAAAAATTAATTAGTCACTGGATAAGGTATATTTTTAGAAAAGTTAATCATTTCTAATTCATGTTCTCTTAATTTACTATTAAATTGAGAGATTATCTGACTATCAGACATCATAGAATTTTTACCTAAATCTTCAAAGGAATAAAAATTATCATCACCATCAGTCATAGATATTTTTTTACCATTATTATTTTCATAAGATTCATAATCAATATTATAATCGTTAGTAAAATAACCATCAGTAAATACAAATTCAATAGCTACTTTTTTAGTATCATTAACATTATCTATATTACCGAATAAGCCTTCTCCAGCGAGAGGATCATTTTTCATAACAAAATGAACTGTAATTTTCATTTGATCAGTTACAGTTTTAACAATCTTCTGTAATACAAAAGAAATAATATATTTTGTTTCAGCTTCAGTATATTCTTGTTTCATTTCTGTAAGCATAATAAGTTTTACAGGTGAATTTTTTGGAATATCTGGATATAAGTTATAATCTACACCAATATCTCTATAAAATTTATTAATACCTCTATCATCTACATATTTTTTTAATTGAGAAGTCATAGGTAAATAATTATTATAATCATTAATAACTTCATAAGAATCAGGTAAATTTTTTAAGATATTATTTAATCTATTAACAAAACCACCAACAAGTTTCATAACAATTAATGGAGGAGCGATTTTAGGATCATAAACTGTTGTTGTTACAGGTAGTGTTTGTAAATTAAATACAATTTTTTGATCAGGACATAACATATTTAATGCTGTTAAAACATCTCTATAAGAATCATTAAATTGAGTTGAAACAAAAAATTTATTAAGTTTAATTTTATTAGACGAACATTCTTTTTTATTGTTATTCATTTTAAGAGATTTTAGCATATTTATATCTTCAAATATTTTATTTTTTTTATTATTATAAAAATCTCTAGCCATTCTATTTTTTTTATAAAGTAAAGCTGATGATGTATTATTACTATAACCATCAACAGGAATATCATTAATTAATTTATCTTGATCAGCAAACTCCTTTTGACTAACACCTTCAATAAATGGATTTGTAATATTAATATAATTTTCTTTTTTTGATTCATCTTTTACAATTTTTTGTTTATTTTGTGAAAATAAATATATTACAACAACAATACAAATTATAATTAATACTTCTTTCATATTATAATTTATAATAATAAAATATATTTTATACTTAATTTATAATAAATATAAAACTCTTATACTAAATTCTCTAAAATATTATATCTATCAATAATTTTATTTTCTTTGTAATCATAATTTGAATATAAATCAAAGATACCTTCTTCATCAATAATTTCATCTCCTAAATCTTGAGCATTCATTTCTTCATTATCATCTTCTATCTCATCCATAATTTTTTCTTTTTCATTTTCATCCTCAATATCTTTAAGATTATGTTGGTCTCCATAATAATCAACAGCATCAACAAATAATGTTTTATTCTGTGTTTCTAAATAAAATTCAGAACTGTATAAGATTTGATTAAAATGGTCTACATCTTTATCATATATTGATATATCAAGATTATATAAATCGAATAATTTATTAATAATTTCTAATATAAATAAACAAATATTTGTTTTAATTGTTTTATTATCATTATATGATAAAAGTCTTACAATTTCATCAGTTATATAATTTAATATCATATTATTATTAAAATCTTTTTTAATAAAAAATGAAAATTCAGTAAATAAATTAAAATTTAAATTTTCTTTTAAATTGGTAAAAGGTAAATAATCTATAATAGTATTCATATGTTTTAAAAAATTATGTTTATCAATTTTTGAGATTTTTTTATTACTTTCTTTTTTATTAACAGAAGTAATAATATTTAATTCAAATTTCTTTAAAAATTTATTATAAATAATATCAAGAGGATTATTAATTACTTCAAATTCTTCTTTTTGATAAGAATTTAAATCAGGATTAGTATCTGGATTATTTAAAAGTTTTATATTATATTTAAAATTAATTCTATTAATAAATTTTAATAATTCATATCCTAATTTTTTTAGATATATTGTTCTTCTATAACAAACTTTATTAATAAAATCAGACATTTTAAATGTTTCTTTAAATTGATTAATCTTATCATCAGAATAACCCATTATTTCTGGATAAAAATCTCTTATATCAACATAATATCTTGTAAAACCAAACATTAAAAATAAATTTTTAATACTATAACTTATTTTAATTTTACTATAAGGTTTTTCATTAAGATGATAGTCTTTATTTACTTCTCTATAACCCAAAAGATATTTCTTATGTAAGTCATAAAAAACTTCATATTTTGTATTTTTTTGTATTGTAAATACAAGCACATCTCTTTTATAAAAAGTATGATTTTCTATAATTCTAAATTTGTTATCTTTATCGTATATTTGTATTTTTTCTTCTAATTTAACACCATTATAATCATGATCTATTATAAATATATTATTAGTTAAATTATGTATTTCATCTCCTATTAAAATATCAATACCTAATAATTTTTGTATATTATCAAGTAATATATTTAATGAATTAGTAATATCATTATCATTTTTTTGAAATTTATATGTTAATTTATCAAATGTTTTTTTAACAAATTTTTTCTTTTCATCATTATTTATAATTAATTTTTTTAGCATTTCTTCAGTTAATAAATTATTTTCTTTTTTTATTTTTTCAATAGTTAAATACATTTTCTCTAGTTCAGTATCTTTATAATTAATTACCTGACCTTCTTTATATTTACATTTGATACACATATTAGTATCTTCTTTTGCTTTATATTCGAATGAATGAATAGAACCATCTAAACAATATTTTTTTGCTAATCTTTTATAATAATTAATAACTTGTTCCTTATAAATAAAATTTTTACTATCCTTAATAAGTTTTAAATCAGCAACTACATTACAATTTTTACAAATTAATTTTTTATCTTTAGCAGTAAAATTATGAAATATACCTTCAATACAATTTGTTAAATTACTAAAATCATATATAGGCTGTTTATAATTTTGTATATATGGAATATTATATTTTTTAACTAAATATTTTAGTGATATTCTTGTAAATAAATTATCTAACATAAAATTATTTTGAATTAAATAATTAGGTAAGATATCAAATTTATTATTATCTAAAATATTTATTGATGTATCAGAACTAATATTTTCACCTAAAAACATTTGATCTAATTTTTTTATTATATGTATATCCTGATACATATCTAATTTTAAATAATATTTTGTTAATAAAACTTCATAAATGAATAACTTATTCTTTTTAAAATAATTTTCATCAACAATTAAAATAGAATTTAATAATTCTATTACTGTATGAATAGCACTTTTTTGAATTAATGGATTAAACTTTTTAATTTTAACATTTTCTTTGGTTGAAGTATCAGTCCATAAATTATATTTAGTTATAAAACAAGTAAATAAATAAATTAGATAACATAATATGGTATAATTTTTTATTGGTTTTAATTCACCTGATTTATTTATAACTATATTAATATTTTCAAATAATGAGTAACCTATTTTTTTAAATATTGAATAACTACATATTTTATCAAATTTTAATGATAATATTTGAGATTCATTTAATTCTAATATTAATAAAATAATTATATATGCTAAAACATTGTGAAATTTTATAATTTTCTTTATATCTTTCTCTTTACTTGAATAAACAAAAATATTATTATCTAATTCAAAAAAGAATAAATTACTTAATATTTTATTAATTCCATACGTTTGTATATATTTATCTCTTTTACTTAAATATATATTTTTTAAAAACATATTATGAGTAAATATAATATCTAACGAATCTTTCATTATTACTTTTCTATTACTCCTATTAATATATATTTGACCTGTAAAACCATGAATATTTAATATTGAACTTATTTTTTCAATTAATTTATCTATATTTCTTATTGCTGTTTTATATTTTTCATATTCTGGTAAATCTTCTATATTAACATCCATTTGAACACTAAATGTTACAAAACTTTGTGAAGCATTATCAAACATACCATCATTAATAAATTTCTTTATATCTATAGGTGATTTACAACTTTTACATCTATATTCTGTTGTTTCTGATACTTCAACATATTGCTGCATAAAACTGTATGTTAATTTTGAGAATAATAACTGATTTTCTTTTTTTAATACAGAAATCTGATCCCATGTTATATTATGTTGACATCTAGCATTCATATATTCTTTTGCTTCTTCATTTTCATCAATTTCATTATCATAATCTCTAATTAATAATATTTTTTTTTCTTTTATATTATCTTTAAAATCATTAAAAATTTTTAATAATGGAATTGGAGGAGCTAATTTTATAGGAGCAGTTGGTAATTTAATAATATTACCAAAAAGTCCAGGAAACTCATCTTCATATTCATCATATAAATTAGTATTTTTTTTACCTTTTTCATAATAAATAATATTTTGTAAATTATCAATATCCATCGTAAATAATTGATTATTTAAATCTGGATATTTTAATTTTATATTATCAAATGAGTTAATATAATCATAAATATATTTTGGTTGTTCTTTTAAAATATTATTTTTAAATATATTAATAATAGTTTCTATTAGATAATCATATAAATATGCTGTAATTATTTTAACTATATCATTTTTTGACATACTTTCTGAAATATCATAATTTGGAATAAAATATTTATTTTTTTCTAAATCAAATAACCAATAATAATTATTTTCTAATTTATTTTTTTCTCCAAAAATAGATGATCTAATTTTCGCATTTAATATAGTAGTTATATTTGTAATTGGATTTTCTACTGATTCTGCTAAATTTATAAAATTTTTATTATTTAGACAATCAATCTCATTATAATTATTTATTATAGCAAATCCTACTATATTAACAGGTAAATCTGTTATAGTACGTGTTTGTATTCTTTCAAATTTATTTTTTTTTAAATTATAAAAATTTATTTTTCTTAATGCTGTATTTGTATTTTCATCATTATATAAAAATCCATTTTTTTCAAAATCTTTAAATGCTATATATGGATATTCTCTATAACTAATTAAATCATTAAATAAATCTAAATTTTCAATATTCATTTTTATTATATTTGTCATTTTTGATATAATCTTAACATCTTCATATACATTTACTGTAATTGAATTTCTATTTTGTAATGGAATATATTGTAATTTTTTTATCTCAGATGGATTTCTATAATATTCTGAATATGTATTTATCTTATTAATTATATACTTTATTTTAGTTTCATCTTTTTTCTTTGGTGATTCTATTTTATCTGTTTGTTTTTCATATTTTTCATTATCTTTATGATATAATAAAAAATCATCAACTATAGGTATTAATAATTTTGTATCTAGTAATTTCTGTATTTTTATTTCTAAATTTGAATAATACTTTCTTTTATCATTTAAATTTTCTGAATAATCTTCATTTAATAATTTGTATATTATATCTGGAAAATCTGTTTTTAATTCATTTATATTTAATATCATTTCTATAGCATCATAATCTATATATATATTTTGTGGCACTATAACATCAATATATACATATTCACCTGTACTTATTTCACTATTTTCTATTGTATTAAATATTTCTTTTTTTTCTTCTTGAAATATTTTTAAATATATTATTGTTTTTATTATATAATGATTAAATAAATTCTTTGATAAGGCATCTTTTTTTTCTATAATAGTCTGTTCATATAAATTTAAAATACTATCAATTATATTATTTTTTAATAAAAAATCATTTAATTCTTTACTATAATTTTTTAATATAGAAGCATATCTAGTTAAGTCACTTAATTCTTCTATTTCAGATTTAATTTCTGTTTA
>Ga0194133_10005814_pt1 | contig 15531 bp, 11 predicted proteins | sample TA2KigOf40mmetaG_FD_155448 | JGI IMG/M metagenome (GOLD analysis project Ga0194133, IMG submission 155448) | Freshwater microbial communities from Lake Tanganyika, Tanzania - TA2015055 Kigoma Offshore 40m | ecosystem: Environmental > Aquatic > Freshwater > Lake | place: Tanzania: Lake...
GAATATTTTATAAAAAATATTATCGGAATTTGAAAGGCTTGCCTGATGAAATAGCTCTAGCCCCAGTAGCAAAGGCCGGTAGGAGTTCAAAATTTTCAACAGTATTTCTTCTGCTGTTTTTCATCACACAATTTTGACTACAAAATTCCTTGGATTTGGAAAGAACCGAAGTTGAGGAAAGACAAACATTGAGGCAACCCTTTCGACTACATTGATGAGCTCTGAGTGGACTAGGGGTAACCTTGAAAATTACATTTCCATAACTATTCATCCATTTTGAGTGAAAGTTGGTTTGAAAAATTTTATTGTCATGAAATATGATTTTACATCAAATAGAAAAAAAATATAAAAGAAGATATATCCAAATTATGCTTTGTTAAAGTGACTACTGTGAGAGAAAACTAGGCAAACAACCCTTAAAAAACCGATTTATACTCATGTTTCAAAATGTCTAAAATTTGACTCCATGGTCATACCATCATTGCCCCCAAACTCATGCAAATGAAAATTTGTTATTAAAGGCGGTTTCTGTTTGATTCTTAAAAAGTTTCATTTCAACATTCCTTTTAATCTAATATATCAATTACAATGTCAATTTTCAACACTTATTCATGACATGAAGTATTTTTAAACTTTTTTCAAAATCTTTTTTTGGGTGAAGAGAGCTGCTGCATCTTTGAGTTTAGTTATAAAACCTGCATCATCTTATCTCAAAAAGGCTCAACTTTTTTTGGCAAAAGTTGAGCTTCAGAAAAGGGTTTAGGGCTGCAAAAAGTGGAAGTTTTATTGTATTTTTCCCAAACTCTAAAATTTTAGGTACATTGTATAACACTTTTGTAGCTGTTTTGACTTAAACTTGTTCTCCCTAAAATTTCAATATTCACTAATTTTACAATGTAAAAGTTAACATTTGCAATTTATTGGAATAAGAATCTTGTTAAAGATATTCACAAAATGTGTCAAATTCATCTTTCATCTGAAAGTTTTACTTGAAAATAGACTTCAAAGCTGTTATGTGATCGAAACAAGAAAACTATTTTGGAATGAAGGTTTGGAAAAAGAACCTCAATGTAGTTAGTTGTTGGATCAAGGACAAAAAAGATTTTCTCGCAAGTTTGTATTTTGAGGTCTTATGTAAACAAAAAGAAAGTGGGAATGTGATGAAAAGACCTTTTTGATTATCTTAAATGTTTCATCAGCCTCAACTAGTTATTAATATTTCAGGACAACTTAGATTGAATTAAGTTACCTTAGCCCAGAGCTGATCTGTAGTAGTGCTCTTTTGACGTTTGAAAAGAAATTCTTTTTGAACTGTCCCAACCATTTTTTTATGATCCAAATGATTTGATTTGGGTGCAGAAATAAACTTGCTAGATGTTGTATTCAATTTGATGCCAGAAGTTAGGGGTTCTATGGTTGGATGAAACCCCCGGTAAGCACTGTTGAGAAATTCCTGTAATTTCAAACAAAACAATTCTAAAGCCATCATTTTAGCAAAAATTGCTTAAACTCCATCTCAATTTTTGCACTGATCTTGAAGAACTCTTTTGACATGAAAAGCCTTGCAATTTTTGTCTTTTCTGCAAAATTGGCAATCATTTCGATGTTTTTCTTCTAAAAAGTTTTCTTTGATATAAACCAGCATAAAAAGATTGATAAATACAGCATCAAAATACTACAAAATTAACTAAGCCCTTTTCTTTTGTAAAATTCAACTCTGCCTCTTTGTCTGCGATTCAATTTTTTGCTAATTGGAAGATAATTTTGTTCTAATTTTAATTAATGCACCTGGAGCTTCGACCCAAACTCAATTAACAAAATTAAAAAGTTAATCAAAGGTTTTTTCACCTAAAGCATAAAACATAATGAAAGGTTTTCCCTCTTCTAACAAAGCCTTTTTTTAATGAATGTGAAGATTTTACCAACCTGACGTTTTTGTTTGCATAACTGAGTTGTATTAATGATTGTTCTCAGTGATGATCTTGATTGAGGCCTTGAAATCATTTCCGATAAAAGCTCAGTCAAGTCTTCCAATTCATTTTGCAAACTTTCAAAAATACGCAATCGGTTGCGAAGGACACTTTCTAATTCTGGATCACATTCAGAGAGATAAAATCCATAAGCGTAACTTGAACAAAGAGATGACCTAAATGGATGTATCAAGATTACTTTGATCTTGTAAGGATATAGTAAATGATTGATTAACCTTGCTTTCACAAGCTCCAAGACACAATCTTCGAAAAAATTGTCACTTTTTTCAGAAACGTCAATGAAAAATTTTTCCAAAGAGGTCGAGCACTTTCTGTCTTCAATCTCAGTAGGCATCAAGGAGCTTAAAATCTCATGCTTTTTCATGGCTGATTTCAAAAAAAGCTTTTCCATTGATCTTGCATTCAAGTGATTCTTGTACCTGTGAAAAAATTCATATCAACTAAGACCATGGATTGAAAGTAAGAGAAAATAGAGACTAATAATTTTGTCTATCTAGCTATTTAAATAAAAGTCAGGCTATCAGATTGATGTATTTATTAGTTTTATACCCAAATCCCAACCCCTAGGGGCAGGGGAGGCTAGGTATACCATTAAAGCTGAAAAGGGAAACACTTGAAAAATTCAAAAAATGTTTGCAGGATGATAAAAATTGTTTCACCAATCTTGGACTCTGAGCTACTCAGCTTGGATCTGGGTTGATAAAGAATCAAGTGGGTCATTTTTGAGCAAAAGGTAAAGGACAAAAGTTGTTTACCGCAGGGAAAAGGTAAATGATTCTACCATGTCATAAGTCCCAACTTTAAAAACTGAGCACTAAGCAAGTTCAAATCAAAATTTAAATAATAACTTTATTGTATCAAAGTTTATAATGTAAGGGAGTGTAGGTGAAGTGTGAGCAAGACATGGGGAATGGTGAATAAGACATGGAAAAGTGTAGTCAAAAGATGAGGGATTCAAGAGAATGCATGCAAATTTGAGGGATTGAGGGGTGGGTAGTGCTGGCTTTTGCAAGACAGTGATAGAACTAAAAAGACAGTGTAGATCAAATTTGGGTAGAATGGAAAATGTGAGGGAGTGCAAAGGAATAAGGAATGAGGTGAATTGAGAGTTTTTGAGGTGCTGTGATAGTAGTAACGTTTAGGGATTGCAAAGGAGTGAAGAAGAGTGTTGTAGAATATGGTGAAAGAGGTATTAAAATGAGAGTGTTGGGAAGTGAAGGAGAGCCTAAGTATTAAGAATAGGATATATACCTAATAAAATAATGTAGGAATTTGTGAACAGTTCTTTGTGTGTCACTCATTGGCATAATTGAAGCTGGAAAATTTTCATATCTATTGCATTGGAAGTATCCATCTGAAAGAAGAGGATTCAAAGATTGTCTTAAAACCCACAAAAATTAAACTGAATGAAGTTAAATTGATTGAAACATTATAGCAAGCTTTTGTTTGCTTTACTAAATAAAGATTCGAAATCTTACAAGATTTTTTTTCTATGCATTAATCAGTTAAATTTTTGTTGAAATTATTTCATTACATTATTTGATCATGTATACCTGGAGAAGCCCCACTATGACTTTTCCAACTCCCGAGACACACCCAACAAAAGTCATAATGACATTTGATGCAATTCACCAGGGTACATGCATCGAATTTCTGCACACTATAGTTGCACCTTGGGCAAAGCCTTGTGTTACTAATTAACCTGGAAATATATTTTAATTTGATTTCACCAATCCAAAATGATTTCTCCAAAATAATTATTTATATTAACAATATAATGACTTTTGTAAAAATACACTTATGCTTTTCTCACCAGGAAAGTCCTTGTCCTGCCTTCGATTCTGTTGATGTAAGCTCTTCACATCTTGTTAGCCATTGCTTCCAGTTGGAGCAACCCACAGGGGCATGTGATTCTAGAGACCCACAGTCCCAGCAAAAGAAATGCCCACCACCACAATCTATCCCATGGGAGACAGGTGGATTGATGGCTGTCTTATAAAACAGGAGTCTCTCATTTTCATTCAGTCTGACAACTCTTTGGCAGTTAGGATAAGGACAAAGCTTTGCAAAATTATCTGTATCTAAAGATGACTCTGTTCCAAGCCTTATGAACTTCCTTATCGTTTTTGGAGAAACATGGTCCTCTATCACCTTCATTGGCAAAATGATGTTGCATTCGAAAAGTGGACAAGTTATTGGACTGAAGGAGTTTTCAGGCAATGATTTGTATAAGTAGGTTTTCCAGCACCTAAAAGCTATTGATTAAAATTTGCTTTTAAAGACATTAAATATCATAATAGCATTAACCTTGAGCAGAAGTTGTGTTTGCAAGTTAAATGATTGTCCTTGAATGTTTCGCCAACTTCAATAAGGTCACAACAAAGATCACAAAGCAGTTCATCCTCCCCTAGCTTTTCATCTACCAAAAAACTGTTTTCTGAATAAATCATTTTTGGTTCATATTTTTGCTGTCTAGAAAATACTCCTTTCTGGTCACTTGACATAGCTGAAACATTTTCCATATTACATTATGAAAAACTATTTTTATTTGAATATTAGAACTAACATATTGCGATGTTTTGTTCGTAAAGAGATGACAATTGAATGCCAGCAGCTTTGCATGTCGAAAAAGGATCTTTGTTCCACTGATCCAACATGTTTTCTTTGGACCACTCAAATTGTTTAAGTAATGTCTCAGCTGTAAGGTATTGGACATGCAAAATTTCTGCAGTTTCATTGACAAGCTGCTCTTTTGCCTCCTTAAATTCAGAAGTTCATTTTAAAATCAGACTAAAACTTATTTTCCTATCTACCTCAAGATCCTGAGACTTAAGGCCAGCATAACAGTCAACTCTATCAAAGCTTGGATTTCTGCTCTCTTCTGATACATTTGACATATCATTTGCTAAGTTTTAAGAATGCATTATTTTGAATATTTTATTTTAGGATGGTAGTTTCTTACTCTTTAACCTACCAGAGTTCTCTTCCACAGCCATTTTTGATTCAAGAAAGGCAGCGATTTCATGGTATCCTTTCAATCTTGCAAGATCACTTGGAACCAGTCCCTTTTTATTTTCCACACAAGGATCTGCTCCATGAGCAAGGAGATACTCAACACATTTTTTCAGACCCGATTGCGATGCATAATGTAAGGCAGTAAAGCCATAGTTGTCCTTGGCATTGACATCTACTCGCTCACGTTGCCCACTCGACAAACAAGGTCCTCGCCAACTTTTTTTAAAATATTGTTTGATCAAATTTTGATAGAGTGTATGAAAATCTACGTTTAACATTTGGTGATCAAAAGAAAAGTGAAAAGGGCTTGTCAACTGATTGAGAATGGGAGACCGAGGTTCAATTTAAGTTCTTTTAAATTTTTGACTCTTGGATAATACCCTAAGATGATAATTATCTCAGTCTGGATTAATATTGTGCATCACACTTCATTAGGTAGAAATTCTCTATGGTTGCACTTACTTAAGTGGTTGTTATATTACATCAATCAAAAAGAATTGTTGTAAATAAGTCAACACTGGAAGAAGTGTTGAAATAATCAGCTCCTTAAAAAAATTCAGACTTTGCATTACAGAAAAGGTAGCCTTTTGGAGAGAAACAAAAAGTCTCTTGGCTGGTGATGAAGCTAGTTTTCTCGATTCCCTTTGTGAATACCATTTTGGAAAACAATTTAAATGCATAAAAAATTCTCTTTAGTTGTCTCCCTAGGCCTCAAAAGTCAGGCTTTACTTTTGGATTGTTTGGGGAAAAGAAGTTGCTCAATATTTCAAGGCAAATAAAAACTTAGAACAGAGAATAAGTTTTCGTAAGTCAAGGCTCAAAATGTCTTTAAAGGATAGTAAAATTTGAAACCTATTGAAACACGAGATTTTGGAGTATATGTAGAGTCTGGACTTTTTTGTGATTGCAACTGAAAAGTCTCATTTATTACCTTAGCAGAAATACAACACTGTATAGACGTCTTTCTAGGGCAGACAATGACTTTTGTTGTGTCACTGAACAAACACAATGCAATGAAGTCTGGCCTCTGCCATTCCTTTGGTTTGGATTGCCTCCAAGCTCGTTGAGAAATGCCCTGATAAGGTGTTTCATGCCGTGAAGGGCAGCATAATGCAATGGGGTGTTGTGGAAGTGATGTTCACCATAACTATGGTTTGGGTTGAGGCCACGTTGAAGCTCAGCAGATCCCTTTTAAAGAAACTTTTTTCATACAATCAAAAAATAAAAATATCCCTGTTTACCTGGTAAACCTGCATAGCAGCGTATTCGTCACCATGCTGAAGGTACTTTTTGAATTTCGAAGTTGAAGTTCCCATATTGGAAGGCCACTTCTCTCAGATCCACAAACTTGCAGCACGTTTTTCCATGATGGAATTTCGATTTTTAAACCTCAGCATTTCTAAAATGAAATCTGAGAATCAAATTTATAGAAGTTATAGCAATTCAAAAAAACTATTTAATCACTTGAATAATAATCATCTCCCCATTGGATAAAAATAAGGATTCACAAAGGTGTTATCTTACCTTTATACTTTTTGACAAATTCATAATTTTGAACACATATGACAAAACTTATTAATTATCTTTCAACCTCACTCAAAGACAGTTGAAAACACATAAAATTCACCCCAATCTTGTTAAAACTTTGCGCTGCTTGAGATGCGAGAGAAAAAAGGTTGGTTTCATCCAAATTTCAGGCATTTCCAACTAACCAAGAAAGCATTTTGAGGTGGATGTAAAGAATGAGCAAGCAGAGAGTTATGCATTCAAATCAAAAGCAAGTCACCATTAATGCCTTTTTGAAAACTATGGCAATAAAGCTTAAAAGGTTTTCTTATTGGTAAAAAGAAAAATCTCAGAATCACGTTTAAAGTAAGAAAACTGACACAAACTCGAAAAAAGCTGACAAATTGAAACATTATTATTATTATTATTAAAGGTTTATTTGACTCATTCATTAATGTTTATACTAGTAAGATAAAATCTTAGCAAATGTCACATTGAAATACAAATCACTAGTTATGTACCTGAGGTGTTGCCAAAGTATCTGACTGTGTAGAGGAAAACCATGATTTTGTGTTAAATGAATACATTAACCCTAATTAATGCAGGGAGGCCCATGCTGGGGGAAAACCTCCGTGGCTACTTACTATAGCTGGCAATAATCATGTAAACAAGGCAAAAAGTTGAAGAACACGGCTTTGAAATACCTTCTAATAATTTCTGATAACAATTGAACGCCATATCCATTGGTGTTGATCTTCTTGGAGATGTGGGAGGCTTGGTTTAATTGCAAGGCTTTTTACAGCTAATCTTTCTGCGACTCATATCAAAGAATCTTGGTCTGTGTTCTGAATGCCGTTCAACAATGAGTGGGACAGGATCTCATAGAATAAAACAAAATGAAATGTATTAGAAAAGATGCTTATTATTAGCTTTGCAACTCTGTAGTTATTTAGCACTAGCTGAGGTACCCGGCACTGCCCGGGATAATTTGCAACCTGCTGAACATCTTTTGTTTTGTAAAAAAGTGTCCTTCAGCTGTTAGGGTTTCAGGCTCCCCAGGTCCAGGCGGGGCAGGGGCGGGGGTCAAACCAGCACCAAAACCTTCCTTGGACACGTGGGGATGTGCGTGGAAAATTTCATCAAGATCAGTGCAGGGTTTTGGATTTCCTTTAGCCCTCCACCAACCAACAGACAGACAAACATCTGAATGCCCATTTTTATATGGATAGATAGAAGATAGATAGATAAAGGTAGATGCTCTTTTCAATGAGTTTATCAACCATTTTTCAGTGGCATATTCCTTTTAAAATTGGAGATTAGCAAACGAAGGGGGAGGCAATGTATTGAGCTCAATTTGATTTTATCAGGAGATTTCAGATAATATAACCAGACTTCAGGCCCATAGTATAACTCCGGATAGTAATGAGAGGTAATAACCTGATGCATTTCCCTCCTTTTGAGTCTCTTGTTCAAGGCATAAAGTGGAAAATATTGTCAGCTGTCGAACCCATGTGTCACACAATAACCAAAACACTTTGGAAGTCTTCAGAACAAGTCATTTTCGAGATTAAGAAGCTGATTTATTTGCATCTAATGATGAGCAAAATGTTCACAATTTTCATCTGTGAAAAGCAAATATGGAAAGAGGAAAATTGGACAAACAGCAAGGGGATTGAAAACATTAACTAAAAAGCCTTTCTGAACCCTTTTGATTGAAATTTTGTAGTATTTTTCTTTCCAAATTTTTGTTCATTTTAATGAGGGAATTCGAATTTCAAGCTTGAAAAAATTAGATCTATATCCTAATTGGAATTTTTAACTACTCTAAAATGCAAATGAATTTCAAGTTCAATTTAGTTAGTAATAAATATAAAATGTTAACTTAGTAAAGGTTTTAAAGGTTTTAAGTTTTCTCATAAATTAACATTTAAAACTTTTCATGTGTTCCAAAAACCATAAATCCAAACTTTTCAATATTATATGGATTATCAATGAGATAACATCAAATAGATGTAGTTTCAATTCACAATTTAAGCATACTTCAAAACATTATTTTGACTGACGAAAACTAATAATCAGCTCAAAGAAAGTTTATCACACACTTTTTTAGAGTGCTTTGCATAGCTGTGAAAGACTACTTTTTAGGGAAATGTCAAACAGACAATCGACAAAAAGATGCAAAATCTGGAACAGACCTGACCTCAATGATGACCAAATCAGAATCATTATGAAGAAGACGTTCTTCTGCTAAGAAGAGGCAAGAAGCTGGAAAATCCACGGAGAGAGGGAGTTGTAGCTCTTTGCTGAGAACCGGGAGACTGAGCTTCAAATTCCTAGTCTTGGCAAAATCTTTGCCATAATTATAATAATTTCTTTGATATTATTATCTTAGTCAGGATTGATAGATCACAACTTTCAGTCAAACGAACTGTTGTAAATTCAATAATATTCTCATTCATGTCACTCAATGTTAGAATAATCAGTTCTTAATACAAGGTATCTTCTTCGTCTTCTTCTTCTCTACAGATCAAGTATGTTAGCTGGACTTGCCTGAAAAAACTGTATACTTTTTCAGGTGATATATGGTCAAGCCTTTCAAGTTAAATTTTAAGCGCGGATTATCTTCAAAGTATTCCAACCACAGTTATGAAAGAAATATTTTATACAGTTGACCATCAGCTGTTAATATTTAAAGTCTCTGGGAAAATCAGTCTAGAGGGAAGTCTGCATGTAAGGGCAGGGTTTCAACACACTTCTTTTTGTTAGTCTTGGAGTCAACTAGGAAACTGCAGTGAAGTAAAGCACTGAGAGAGCCAGGGGAATTACCTTAGAAGACAGGTATTTTTTGTTGGTGGATAAAAACCCAATTTCTGCAAGCGCACGAACTTGAGCAGGGGTGGTTGTCCTAAAGAGGCCGTTATTAGTCAGCCTAAAAGCTTAAGCCAGCCTGGAAAACTTCGAGCTTAAATATCTAAGCTCCTATACAATAAGTAAAAAATGGTACACAAATTTCTTGGCAAGGAATTACTCTATCCAATCCAATAATTATTTTTTTCCAGCATCAAAACTCAGGGAGGATATTTAAGTGACAGACATCCATAATGGTGTTTGAATTGTATATAAAAATGCTAAACTCAGCATGCTAGAGGAAATATTAATTTCTAAATGCGGAAATAAAAATCTTTGACATGAATACTACAGATTAAATGTACAGTAAAGAAATGCCTTCCATGTTTGAGTCCTTGGACTGTCATTTTGAGATTGGGTGAATTAAATAATCATGGTAAATTTTATTTGATCACTTAGTCTTAGATAAATCCAGTAATGGAATTCCTTTTTGCAATTTTTACTTTATGATATGTCAAATATGTAGACACATTGAGATTTTTTTTTAGGATTTCTAAATGAGGTTAAAGTATGTCCTTTTTAACAAAGAGAATGACCATAGATACAGTCTTTTGAGGGAGATATCAGAAGAGAATGCTAAAGATAGAAATGTAGGGAAATACAAAAGATTACACCAATTGGTTACAGGCTGCAATGTGAACAATAGAAATGGTTGGAATATTTGAAATTTTATCACAGATTGATTGCATTTCATACATTTGGCAACTAATTCCAATCAAAATTTTTTATCATGATAATTCCTGAAGAATCTGAAAGAATAATGGCAAAATAAATACAGAAGGGGAACTTTCAAATACTTATAAAGTATGAAAAAGGTCTTCATAACTAAGGAAATAAGGGAAAGCAACCATTTCAAAAGTTATGTTTGAAGTTCAAATTACATTCATTCGATATCTTTTGTATCACATATCATATAAAGAAATAGTTTTATCAGGTAGTTTTTCTCACATTCACAAAATTCATGATATAACGAATCAACAAAACTCTTACAGAACATTTAATGACATCAAATAGATGTCAATTGAAAAAGAACTGAATCCAACAACCCAGTATTTGAACCCTACATTAAAAGATCTTAAACCCCTTTTCGGATTCATTATAATCGAAAAATCAAGGTTCACTGGATTCTGGAAAATTTATATGTTACTTTTAAGAAAATTATAAGTTTCAAGGATTCATAAAAACTGTTCAAACAAAAGATCTTCTCAAACAATAACTACAGAATCGAATTTTAAAATGTTGACAAAAATGTTGAGCATTAAGGTTAAATTGGACTCCTTGGAGGATTTAAAGTGCAATAAAAATCTGTCAAATTACTTTGTTGAAACTAGCATTCAAAAAAGGGTTTTAAAAACACGATAAATGCCCCAGTTAAAAATTCTGTTGTCAAAAAGTAAAAGAAATATTCAAAAAGTCAGATTTAAGGAAACAAGCTCACAGAATATGAAGCTGGAGTCAACCTGGGGGCCTCATCCTATAATTTAACCATCTGGGATCTCTTCAGGTCTAACGTCAGGTTCAGGTTAAATAATGGTCTGTTGTTTATCTTAAAAGGTAGGTGATGTGAGGGTTAAAAAGTATTGCTAGACCCTTACCCCGTATCCCCCAGGGTCCGGGATCCAGTGAGACTATTCAATGATCTTTTGCTTACTCTAGTTAAAAAGATTCAAAAATATTGTTTGACACTGCTTGACCTTGTCTATTAATATTCTTATGTATTGATAGTCTAATTGTCACACATTTTATTGAATGGACTAAGTGACAGTTGGAGAATAAGTAAGCAGGAATAAAATCAGTCTACAATATGCATTAAAATAGTTAAACAACACAAATCATAAGTCAAAATCAACCAATGTCATTAAATTTGCACTTACTTCTTTCAAGCCACTTTTTATTTTATCTTGATAAAATACTGATCTAACTATAACATTACTAAATTAAGGATGGATTGATCTGATCATTAACAGCAATAAAAATAGACCAAATCTTAGGGACAAAAAAGATTTTTAGAAGTTTATCCTTCCCTTTAAAAGTTAAACCTTTGACTTTAAGTATTTTAAATGAGAATATTGGAAATATTCAAATTAGAGGCGAAGAAGAAGGAACTTCTGTTTCGTCAATCTGTCTCATTTTGGCATGGTTAAAGGGAAAATTTTAAAATAGTGTGCCATAAAAAAATAACTTTATATGCTAAAATTCATGGCGTTTTATTTGATGATTCACTTTGAAAGATTATTGCCTATATATACTTTTTCAGATTTTAGGATCTCAAATACAAACTTGAATTTTGATTTGATCAGACTGTTTCAGAAAAGATTGATTTTTCTCTCCACTTCTTAATAAAAAGGATTAAAAATTTTCAAAAAGAAATTGGTGGTGTTTACAGTGTTCATCATATGACAATAAGATGGAGATAAATGAAAAGGTATAGGCACTTGTCAAAATTTAGTTTAGGGTGTTATAACAAACTTCCAGAGAAGGTTTGTGGGGAACCAACAAAGAAAGGTAGATTGGTACAAAATGTCTATATTGCAGAATCATTTGCATTTAACAGCAAATGTCTCAATGCCATTTATGAGAGGCAAGAAGTTGGTGGCATCACACATAAAAATTTTGCAAGAAAAATATTTTATCAAGTAAATCTGTGCCTAATTATTAGTGCCATGTGCCATCCTTTTTAAAAATAGTTCAAAAGATGAAGTTTCTTTAGAGCTTTATGATTTTCTATTGCCTTTTTAAAGTGAGCTTTATGTAAGTACTCCCAGATAAGGTACACTGTTGCATTTTGATATTATTTAGTGTATTTTGTGTTCACCCAGGGTCAAAGGTTGACTGTAAGTGCAAGGATTTGAACACACGACCCTCAAATTCCTGTAACCACAGTGTCTCTCTCACCTTTAACCCTGATTTGATGGCTATCGAATAGGGTATAATTTCTGAAAATAATTATGATTTAATATTTATTGTCAGAATTACCTTGATATCTACAGTCTAATTTCTGCCACAGTTCTTAACTTTTTTCTCCTTTATCACTCAAGAATTGCACTATTTCTTTTCGGTAGCCTTTGGATGAGCCAACTCTTGGAGGTAGATAAGATTGATTGATTTCATTCAAACTGTTCAACTCAACTAAGCCTTTTGAGCCAGAGACTGCGCAAGGACTCAGAGAAATGGCAATTAATTAGTTTTACTTAAATCTTATGTGAGTTTAGCCTTTTAGTTAGACTTGACAGGTTTTGATAAAGTGTTCATTTGAATAATTGAGGTGAAGATCATTATTTAAACTATTTTATTTGTATTTCTTCAAAGGCTTCGTCTTACAAACAAGTCGTGTTATCTTGGCAATATTATAAATCAAAATTCAAAAACATTTTTTTTAGCCATTAAGACATCGAATCATTCTTATTTGCTGCATTACAAAGCAGGAAATAGAAGCTATTTAAATTATAAAGAATTTAAAAAAATACCATTTTTCTTAAGTTCACATCAGTTTCACTTGCTTTATTTGAGTTAAGTCAGAGCATTTGATGAGCTGAAATGTTGATAGTGCAGAGCAAAATAGAATGTCTTTTTTTAAAATAAAAATAAATCATGTTGAAAGAATTATTTCTGAAGAGGAAGACAGACTGAACCGTGAAGTTGCATCCCAAAAACACAGAAATGGCATTTCCTTCTTTTTCATGATTTGTAAAAATGTTTTGCCTAAAGCTCAGCAAACTTATTGTCCGTTGGGGAGTCCAAAATCTTTCTATTTTAAATCTTTTTTTTAGCAAAAGACTTCAGTTTGAGTTGGACTTCTACTTTCTAGGAAGTTCAAGTCAATAATAAAATATGAATCATCACTTATAGATGAAAATAAATACCTCTAATGAGGATCAGTCTTTGATTTTAGTTAGCAAGTTTAGTTTAATGATTTATTATAGACTCATTGTCTTTCAACAGTAAGTAATGTATGATGATATGGATTAAAATTTGACATTGGATTTTCCCTAAAGTGCATAAAATGCGATGCCCTTAATTAAAAACCATTAACATTACCTTTAACCTTTGCCTTTGAAGTTGCTATATCCCTTTTCACTTGGTTAAACAAGTATAATGTCGGTTACTTTCATTCTTTCCATCCATCAACAATAAATGTCCTCAAAAGCAAACCTTTTTTGAAGGTCAAACGCACATGACAAAACTAGAAAGCTAGTTTCAAAATGTATTCTCAGATCATTTGATGGTATTTCTTTATATCTTACAATAACATGTATCTATGTTTACAAGAAAAATAATACGTTGATACTAGAGGTGGATGAAATATGATCAAGTTATGAATTTTACATTAAGTAAACGAATCACCATTTATCATAAGTAGGAGGCTAAGGTAGACATCCAAATCTAATGATGAAAGCTTTTCAAAAGCTTTTGAGTAATAATATTAAGGGAAGTATATTTTTGAATAAATTTTGTTTCCCTTTTTAACTATTTATTGGAATCATTTCGTACAAGTTAATGAAACTACTCTAAAAGTATGCCAGCATGACAATAACATTTAAAAAAAATTGTCAATGTGAATTTTTCTTGCATTTATGTTTTTTGGGGGGATAAATAACCTCCTAAGGGAGGTCAAAATCCTAAAACTGTATTTTTGACTTCTGTTGATTTTATCTGAGATGCCACAATTTCAAGAAAATATTTTAAAATCAGGGTATACTGCAAGCCAATAAGACTTTTGAGAATGTTTACTATTTGATAACTTACCACTTTTTTTGAGCTTTCACTCCTTTGTAGTTTGAGGTCGGTGAACTCTTTTGATAAATTTTGTCATCATGCAGTAATTTTCAGAGCCTACAATCAAATGATATCTTTTTCACAATTTTTATTGATAATGTATCATTTTGTCATATAGAATTTGCTCAATTCATGTTGTTTTCTTTATTTTGATTCTCACAATACTTAAACATTAATTTTCAATTTTTATCACGCATCAGTTAAACTCTCTTAAAGATCACTTGACACCTATCTCTCATGCCTGCACACCTTTATGCCCAAAATAGTAATTCTGTGCAAGTTATACTTTACCTTCCAATCAGCTTGCTGATCACTCTCATTGGTCACAACTCTGATCAGAGTCTCTACTTTACAAAGGGTTGCCGTTCTATCAGTAAAAGTTCGTTATTGATTCATTTCATGAATGGGAAGTAGTGATGGGTCCGGGTCAGACATTTATGGTTTGGGTTTGAATTTTGAAAATTTCTCCTAAAAGCGTAAAATTTTTCAATTTTTTTCCCTTCGGGTCAAAAAAAATTGCTTCGGGTCGGGTCGGAAAGTACCCAGGTCGGCCTCTTATTTACTGCGGGTCAAAAGTAAGCTCGGGTCGGGTCAGGGCCCATCTCTAATGGGAAGGTCATCACTGAGTTTTTGCACATTCTCTTTTCCCAACTCACACAATTTCTTCAGACCACAGCATCGCTCTCGCTAATTTTGCTGGGTATATGAAATTACAAAAAAGGTTTATTTTGAATATATAAAGTGCTGGGATGATGTAACCTATATTTTGAACTTCTAATATATTTATGTAGCTGTTTGAGCTATTAAGTTAGCTATTGAAGTTGTTCTCAATACCAATCATTTTTTGTTTATGACAACTCTATGAGTGAAGGGATTACATGGAGTTTTCAAAAATTTGTGTCAGTCAGCAATAATCTAATGAAAAATCCTTTTGGTCTGCATGTGTTTGTTACACTAAAACCTAAAATGTTATTCAGATAATAGTTTTTAAGAACAAAATTTTTTTTTGACTTCATTGAAACTTTTGAATCTTTTTAACAAAAATCAGAAACTAAAAGAGATAAAAAATATGAATAAATAATAAGTAAGAATATTTTTTCATGCACTTTTACAGTTTATGTCTGTAAATATGCAAAGTTATGTTGATGGTGATGATATTTTTATGTGTGCCTCCGTACTAATCCAAGGCCACATATCCCTCCTAATTTGTATTTGTATTTGTATTTGTATATTTAACTCATTCGTTTTTACAAATATATGAGTATATATGTAATAACTTAAAAAGAGTTATTAATTGTGCACAGGCCTCACGACCTTTCTTGAGTGCACCTTGGCC
>Ga0194133_10005818_pt1 | contig 15525 bp, 12 predicted proteins | sample TA2KigOf40mmetaG_FD_155448 | JGI IMG/M metagenome (GOLD analysis project Ga0194133, IMG submission 155448) | Freshwater microbial communities from Lake Tanganyika, Tanzania - TA2015055 Kigoma Offshore 40m | ecosystem: Environmental > Aquatic > Freshwater > Lake | place: Tanzania: Lake...
CCGACGGCGAGCCGGTGTTCTGGAGCGCGAGCGGTGGACGGAACTGCCCGGACGACGACTTCGTTCAAGCCGACGCGCAGGATTGCGCCGATTGAAGCCTCGCTGCTTGACAGCGAGCGGCCGGAGGCGGCGCCGGCCGGCAGATCGAACGCCATCCGGTCCGCCGCCCGCGCCCCGCCGGCGAGGACAAGGCAGCCGAGCACGAAGGCGACCAGCCGGCGGCCAGGCGGAAAAAGGCCGATGGGGGAAACGCGGTCCAAGCGAGGGCAGGGAGGGATGCAGGGTGTCGCGGCGCGCGCGGCGATCGGCCACGGCGGCACACGGAGGGAGACGAGCGACCCGCGGAAATCACTACAGGCGAATTTTCGACCGTTGCCCGGCGCGCGGGCGATGGTTCAGCGCCGGCGCCGCAGCACGATGCGCCCGGCGACGGCTTCCTCGCCGACCAAATCGAAGCCTTGGGCGAGCACCTCGGAAAACTCCGCCGGATCGTCGAGGCGGAAGACGCCGCTCAACCGCACCGCCCCCAGCGCCGGATCGCCGAGTGCGAACTGCACACCGGTGTGGCGGTTGACGTGGGCAACGACATCGGCGAGCGGCACAGATGAGAACTCCGCGCGCCGCTGCCGCCACACGAGCCGCGCAGCGGGATCGGTCGACGGCAGCACGGTCACCACGGGCGCGGCGCCGGCCGCGCCGGGCTGCACTGCGACCGCCTGGCCCGCGGTCAGCGATAAGAGCGGCTCGGTCGCCGCCGTCGCGACGGCGACCTTGCCCTCGGTGACCACGACGTCGGCCCCACGGGCCGTGATCCGCACGGCAAACGCCGTGCCGACCGCCCGCACGGAAATTCCGTCGGCTACGACCACGAACGGGCGCGTCGCATCCGGCACGACTCGGAAATGCGCCTCGCCGCCGCTCATCGCCACGCGCCGCACTCCCGGGGAATACTCCACGGTGAAGGGCGCCCCGGCGGGATACTCCGCGACCGACCCGTCGGGCAACACGCTCCGCGGCGGCTCGTGCAGCACCGTCCGGGCGGCGGTTTCCACCGGGGCGGACTGGCGCCAACTCCATCCTGCCGCCAGCAGCAGCGCGCCCAACGCCACGCCGCCCGCGGCAAAGAGCCGCCGCTGCCGCCCGCGCCGCCGCTCGGTCAGGCGCGCGCGCAGCGCCGCGCCGAAGCCAGGCTCGGCTGCGCGATCCGTCGCCTGCCAGACGCGCTCGAGCTTTGCGACCGCGGCGGCATGCGCGGGCTCCGCCGCGCACCAAGCGGCGAAGGCAGCGGCCTCGGCCGGCGTAAAGCCAGCGTCCCGCTGGCAGATCCACTCGGCGGCGGTCTCCGCGATAGAGGGAGCGGACGGCTTCATGGCGCGGGACGGCGCGCCTCGCAGCCGTCGAAGAATTCCTCCAAGTCGCGCAGCCCACGCACGACGTGAATCTGCACCGCCGCTTCCGTGATGCCCAAGCGCGCGGCGATTTCCTTCTGGGGCACGCCCTCGATTTTTCGCAGGAGCATCACCTCGCGTCGGCGCGGGGACAGCGCCTCGAACGCGCGGGCCAGCAAGTCGAGGTCGTCCGCGCGCACGGCCGCCTCGGCGCAGTCGGGCCCGGCGGCGACGGCCGCAGCGACCGTTGCCTCGCAGGCCGGCACCAAGGGCGAGACGCGCTCCCGACGGACAAAGTCGATCGCGATGCGTCGCGCGACTTGGAAAAGAAACGAGCGGCCCGAGCGGATCGGCTGGTTGACGCACGCGCGCCACACGCGCAGGTAAGACTCCTGCACCACGTCATCCACGTCGCGCACGGCGGGAAACGAGCCGCGCAGATAGCCGCGCAAGGCCGGTTCGTGCGGCTGCACTTGCTCGGCAAACCATCGCGCAGTTTCCGATTTTGGAGCGTTCATGTCTGCGGACGCAGACCCTTTCCCTGGCAGCGTATCCCCCTGCGTACCTGACAAGTCGAGTGCTTTCTTCTCCCCGGCGGCAAAAACCGCTGGTGCAGTTGTCGGCCGGATCCGATCCCCTTGAAAATCCAGTTTCCTTTCAGTCAAAAACCGCTGGTGCAGTTGTCGGCCGGATCCGATCCCCTTGAAAATCCAGTTTCCTTTCAGTAAGGAGACTTTCCATGATGCGTAGTCTCGTTGCCGCCGCCATCGCGGCGATCTCTGTGGCTTTGCCTGTGATGGCCGCGCCGGCTGTGGCGCAGGAACGGTTCACGGTTGAGGTTACCGGCAGGGGGCCTGACGTGATCCTGATCCCGGGGCTGGCTTCGTCGCGTGATGTCTGGGACGCGACGGTGAAGCAGTTGAGCGCCACGCATCGCGTGCATGCGGTTCAGGTGAAGGGGTTTGCGGGCGAGCCGGCGGGGCCAAATGCGGAGGGGCCGGTGATTCCGGCGCTGGTCGAGGAGGTGGCGGCCTATGCGGGCAAGCTTACGAGCCCCGCGATCATCGGGCATTCGATCGGCGGGCTGATCGCGCAGGAGGTTGCGGCGCGGCAGCCGAAGGTCGAGCGGATCATGGTGGTCGATGCGCTGCCTTTCTATTCGCTGCTGTTCGGGCCGCAGGCGACGGTGGAGATGGTTAAGCCGCAGGCGGAGCGGATGCGCTCGCAGATACTCGGCATGAGCCAAGCGCAGTTCGCCGCCGGGCAGGAGCAGGGCATGCGCATGTATGTGAAGACGGAGGCAAAGCGCGCGGCGCCGACGGAATGGTCGCTGAAGTCGGACCGGAAAGTGGCGGCGCAGGCGATGTACGATGCGACGATCGAGGATGCGCGGCCTCTGCTGCCCTCGATCAAGGCGAAGGCGACCGTGCTCTATGCGTACGATCCGGCGATGGGGCGGCCGGCGGCGTTCGTCGATCAGACGTATGCGTCGGCCTATGCAGGGCTGACGGGCGTGAAGCTGACGCGCGTGGATGGAGCGTTCCACTTTTTGATGCTGGACCAGCCGGAGGTGTTCGCGCGGGAGGTGGGGGAGTTTTTGAAGTAGGGGCTCCGCCGCCATCCTCGGGTAAGCGGCGAAGCCGCGCATCCCGAGGATCCTGGTTGGAGGGCGTGAGGGATTCTCGAGGAGTTCCGCAGTTGGTCGAACCGGGATTCCAGGGACGCGGCCTTCGGCCTTGCCCTAGAATGACGTTGAGAGGGCTGGGCTCAAGCTCCACGCTTCAGAGCCTCAGCTTCCTTCGCCAGCCTGCCGATCTCGTCCCAGTTCTTTGCGGCGATCAGCTTCGCTGAAGCGAGCCAGCCGCCGCCAACGCAGGCGACGTTGGAGCGGGTGAGGTAGTCGCGGGCGAGGTCGAGGGTGATGCCGCCGGCGAGACCGTGGACCCGCTCGAGTTCCTAGCGCGGTGCTGGTGCACATCCCGCACAAGGGGCAGGTCACGACCCGGTACGATGGCGGTACTACGGCTGGTATGCCAACCGTCCGCTCGATGCGGGGCAAGGCGGCGCCAGGCAGAAGAATCACCCAGCGCTTCAGCTGCGGGACCCTCATGCATGCCGAATCGACGTGCCGCGTGGCGGCTCGGCTTCAGGCTGCGCATCCGCCACATCGGCCTCAGTCACCTCCCCGATGGGCCGCGGCACCTTCGCCACCTTAAACCCCTCCCGGATCCGATCCCCTTGAAAATCCAGTTTCCTAGCAGCGGCTGGCACTGGTTCAGGTATCAAGACAACGACCCGACCGACACCAAGTCCGATCCCTCCAACCGGGATTCCAACAAAGGCATCGTGAACTATCTCTATGAACCCTACGCGCCGCTGCTCGATTCGATGAAACGCATCAACGAGCGCGCCTACGGTCTCGTGGAGCACTTCGACAAACCCTGATCGGCAACCTCCAGACGACCCGGCTGGAAAACCAACTTTGACCCTGTGAGAACCCTCCCCCTCCTCGCCGCCCTGCTGCTCGCACCGCTCTCCGCGCTGCCCGCCGCCGACGACAAGAGCGACCGCCTCGCCGTGGTGACGAAGACGCCCGGACTCGTCGCCGTCTGGGACTTTGTGAAACGTGAGCGGGACGGTGCGCACCGCTTCACCGCGCATGTGCCGCCCGGCGCCACGAACGACTACCCGCTCGACGCGGCGAACTACATCAAAGCCTACTGGGGTGCTGGACGTGAGGCGATGTATGCGGATTTCCCGCAACTCGGCCGTGGACCGTTTGGAAATGCCATCCGCATCGTCAAAGAAACGGACGCAGACTTCCGCCCCTTCCTCTTCGTGCCGCGCTCGCGACTGCACGACACGCCGCTCGACATCAAAGGCGCGGGCAAATCGGTCACCGTGGTCGTGTGGGCGATTCGCGAAAGCGGGAATCACGCGCTAGCGGGCATCTGGCATGAAGGCACCGATTTGAACCAGAAAGAGACCGCCACCATCGCGAAGGTGGAGCGCGGGCAGCGGCAATACGCGCTCTTTGCCGGCCTGAACAAGCAGGGCAGCGCCTGCGGCCATGTGTCGGAGAACGGCGCGAGTTCCTTCCTGAACAAGTATGCGCTGCACAAGAGTAACTCGGCCGGGCAATCGCCCGAAGTGCCCGCCGACTCACCCGCCGAGATTCTCGACCAATCGTGGCAGTGCTTCGCCATGACGTTTGATCATCAAAAGGACGAACTCACCGGCTGGCTCAACGGCGTCTCCGGCGACCGCTGGCTTGATCAGCCGAAAAACGACAAACTCATCTCCTCCGCTTACAACGCCTACATGCAAGGCCACTACGCCCGCACGCCGAACCTCGAACCCGCGGAGGATGCCACTTTCCCGAAGGACCAATACTACAACCCGCCCGAAGGCCAGCCGCTGAGCGTAAAGGTGCTGCGCGAATCCGCCGAGGAACGCGTCGAACTGCGTGAGCACCGCTACACGAAAATCGAAGTCATCCTGCGCGGCGGCAAAGAAGTCGCCCGCCACCTCGTCGCCCTGCGCCTGAATCCGTGGTGGTATCCGCACGACCTCTACTCGCCGAAGGACGCGTCAAGCGGTGGCCCTTTCACCATCGGGCGCGTCATCCACAGCAGCCGCAGCATCGGCTTCACCGGCTGGATCGGCGGCGTGGCGGTGTTTGACCGGGCGTTGAGCGCGGAGGAGTTGAAAAGACTCTCTGACCTCCGCGTGGCTCCGGTCGTCACCTCCTCTCCCGGATCTCCAAAGCGGTGAACTCACGAAACCCGTCCCGCATTGAACCTGTGAACCGTCGACGCCTGGAACATTGACGTGTTGAAGTGAGGAACTTCTGCACCACCGCTTCGCTCCGCTACTCTCACCTTCATGAAACCCACTCTCTTGCTGCTCACCGCCCTGCTGCTCGCGCCGCTCTCCGCGCTGCGCGCCGCCGAGACCAAGCCCAACGTCGTCATCATCTTCGTCGACGATCTCGGCTACGGCGATCCCGGCTGCTACAACCCGCAGTCGAAGATCGCCACGCCCCACATCGACCGGCTCGCCCGGGAAGGCATGCGCTTCACCGATGCGCACGCGCCCGGCGCGCTCTGCCACCCTTCGCGCTACGGACTCATGACCGGCCGGCATCCGTTTCGCACGGATGTCTCGAAATGGCCCACGCAGCCGCTCATCGGAAAGGATCAGGCCACAGTCGCCTCGGTCCTGAAAAGCGCAGGCTATCGCACGGCTATGGTCGGCAAGTGGCACCTGGGTTTTGAGGAGAGCGGTTACGACAAGGTTCTGCCCGGCGGTCCGGCGGATCGCGGCTTCGACCGCTTCTTCGGCTTCCGCGCGTCGACCGATATCCCGCCGTATTTCTACCTCGAAGGCGACCGCGCCGTCTCTCCGCCCACCGCCACCATCGCCGACAGCCCCGAGCATCCGGAACGGGGCTACTCGCCCATCCAGGGACGGTTCTGGCGCGGCGGCGGCATCTCGCCCGGCTTGGAACTGGCCGACGTCCTCCCGCGCTTCACCACCGAGGCCGTGGCCGAGATCACCGCGCATGCCCGCCAGCGTCCGACCCAGCCGCTCTTCCTCTACTACGCGCCCACCGGCCCGCACACCCCGTGGCTGCCTTCGCCGGAGTTCGCCGGCCGCAGCGGCATCGGCTCCTACGGCGACTTCACCATGATGGTCGACGCCATGATCGGCCGCGTGCTCCAGGCCCTCGACGACACAAAGCTCGCCGCCAACACCCTCGTGATCTTCACCTCCGACAACGGCCCCGTCTGGTATCCCGAAGACGTGCAACGCACCGGCCACGACTCCACCGGCGGCCTCCGCGGCATGAAAGGATCCAATTGGGAGGCCGGTCACCGCCTACCGTTCATCGTGCGCTGGCCCGGCAAAGTGAAACCCGGCTCGAGCAGCGCGCAGACGATTTGTTTCACCGACATCATGGCGACGCTCGCCGGGGTGAGCGGAGCATCACTCGCCGCCGAAGCCGGTCCCGACAGTTTCAGTTTCCTCCCGGTCCTGCTCGGCACGCAGCCCGCCGACAAACCCGTGCGCGAATCGCTCGTGATCGGCCGTTCGATCCGCTCGGGCCGTTGGAAGTGGATCGACGGCCGCGAATCCGTCCACTTCGGCCGCCCCGCCAGCGGCACCTACCCCGCGGCCGGCGAACCGCCCGGCCAACTCTACGATCTCGACGCCGACCCGCGGGAGACCACCAACCTCGCCGCCACCCAGCCCGACATCGTCAACCGCCTTAAAGCCGAATCCGCGCGCATCCAGCGATCCTCCCGCACCCGGCCCTGAGTCCGGATTTTTCACCGCGCAGAGACTGCTGGTCAGGAAAAATCCGCCCGCCCTCGGGCGGGGCCACTCCGTCGCGGCTAGCCCCGACACAGTCGGCCCGACAGGAAGGAAATCTCACTCCCGCGAGCGTGAAACTTCCGGGCTGAGCTCCACCGGCGGACAAACACCTCCATAACCGACCGTCTGGCCCCGGCATCACCGCCGGGTGCCGATCGCACTTCAATCGGGACCGTCGCGTCCCAGCGCAGCCCGGCGGCGAAAAAATACTCTGTCCACTTTTCCGGCCGCCGGCGGTAAAAGGATGTCCGCACCCACATGCCCGACCATCCCGAGCCCCCCGCCGGCAGCGGCCCGACTCCCGCCTACGAGGAGTTCGTCCGCCTCTTCGTCGCCCACGAAGGACGGCTGCGGGCGTTCGTTCGCGCGCTGCTTCCGACGTGGGCCGATGTCGACGAGGTCATGCAGGAGACCAGCCTCGTCGCGTGGCGGAAATTCGCCCGCTTCGAGCGCGGCACCAACTTCCTCGCCTGGGTCGCCACCATCGCGCGCTTCGAGGCGCTCGACCACCTGCGCCGCCGGGGCCGCGAGCAACTCATCTTCTCCGACGCCGTCGCCGATCTGATGGCCGCCGAGGCCGCGCAAGAGGCCGACACGCTGGAACACCAGCGCCGCGCCCTCGACCACTGCCTGGCCAAGCTCGGCGAGGCCCAGCGCGAACTGCTCCTGCTCTCCTACCAGCCCGGCGCCCGCCTCCACGAAGTTGCCGCCCGGACCGGCCGCACCGTGCAAGGCCACTACAAGGCGGTCCAGCGCCTCCGCGCCCGGCTGCTCGACTGCATCGAGGGCGAACTGAAACGCGATCCCGCATGAGCCCCGCCGATCCACTCGAACGCCTCATCGCCGACTGGCTGGGCAACACGATCTCGCCGGAGGATTTCCGCATCCTCGACGCTCGCCTGCGCGCCGATCCCGCCGCGCGCGCCACGTTGCGCCGCGCCGCTCACCTCGACTCGGCGCTCCGCGACTGGGCCGCGCGCCAAGAAATCTCCGCGGCCTGGGCGGGCGCGGACTCCGCCAAACCCTCGCTGGCCTCCGACCGTCCCCTGACCCCCACGGCCTCCTCCCCCTTCCGCCGCTGGCTTTGGCCACTCGCCGCCGCGGCGGCCGTGGCCCTGAGTGTCGCAACCTATCACTTCGGCGCGCTCTCCGCGCCACAGCCGCCCACGCCCAGCACGCGCGTCCTCGCCGACGGCACCGTGGTGGAGCTCAACGGCGCCGCCGTCATCGCCGCCGACTTCTCCGCCACCGAGCGCCGCGTGCGGCTGGAGCGCGGCGAGGCGCATTTCACGGTGACGAAAGACGCGGCCCGCCCCTTCACCGTCACCGCCGCGGGCGTGAGTGTGCGCGCCGTGGGCACCGCGTTCAACGTCCGCCTCGCCGACGCCGCCGTCGAGGTGCTCGTCACCGAGGGCCAGGTGCGCCTGCAACCGCCGCCCGCCGCCGCCGCGCCCGGTCACTCTCCCTCCGCCCCACCGGCGCAGCCTGCCGCCGCCCCCGAGCTGATGCTCGCCGCCCGCCAGCGCGCCATCGTCGCCACTACGCCCGCCACCGCCGCCGTCGCGCCGGACGTCGCGACCTTCACACCGAGCGAGATCGCCCGGGTGCTCGCATGGCAGCACCGGCTCCTCAATTTCACCGCGACCCCGCTCGGCGAAGTCGTCGCCGCCCTCAACCGCCGCAACGCCACCCAGCTCGTGCTCGCGGATCCGGAACTCGCCGCGCTGCGCGTGAGCGCGTCGCTCCGCTCCGACAACATCCACGGCTTCGTGAAGCTGCTCGAAACCGGCTTCGCCATGCGCGCCGAGCCCCGCGGCGACGCCGAGATTGTTCTCAGCCGCCCGCCCTGACGCCTTCGTTTCGCTCGCTTTGCCCGCCCACCACCCAAACCCCACCCGCTCCGCCTCCCTCGCCCTGGCCGCGCCTCCCCGCCTCGCCGCCGCGTGGCTGGCCTGGCTGTTGACGCTCTCCTGTGCCCTCGCCGGTCCCGACAACACCGTCCGCTCGTTTCGTATCCCCGCCGGTCCGGCCAGCGAGACGCTCCGGCAATTCGGCGAACAGGCGCAGCGCGAGATCTTGTTTCCCTCCGAGCCCGTCGCCGACGTGCGCACGCCCCGCGTCTTCGGCGACTACCCGCCGCGCGCGGCGCTCGACCGCCTGCTCGCCGGCACCCGCCTGCGCGCCCTCGAAGCGGCCGACACCGGCGGCTTCGTCATCGCGACGACCGCCGCGCCTCCCATCGCCGCGGCCAGCACACCCGATTCCTCAAAACCCATGAAAACAAAATCCACCCTCGCCGCGATCGCCGGCTGGTTCGCCTTCGGCGCAACCGCCGCACTGAATGCCCAAAGCCCCGCCGCTCCGTCAGGCGACCAGACTGTCCAGCTCACTGCCTTCGAGGTCGCGAGCACGCGCGACTCAGGCTACCGCGCGACCAACTCGGTCTCCGGCACCCGCGTCAACGTCAAGCTCATGGACGTCCCGCAGACGATCTCTGTGCTCACGTCCGACTTCATCTCCGACCTCGGAGCCAACGACCTCGACGAGGCGCTCGTTTACGTCAGCGGCGTGGGCACGGCGAATTTCTTTTCCGGCCAATACACCATCCGCGGCTTCCAGACCGGCACGCCGCGCCGCAACGGCATCGGCTTCTCCACCACCAACGCCATCGACACCTCCGTCGTGGACCGCGTCGAGGTCGTCAAAGGCCCGTCGAGCGCGCTCTACGGCACCGGCGGCCCCGGCGGCGTGGTCAACATCGTGACCAAGCAGCCGCAGGCCAAGCGCGCCACGTCCATTGAGACGTCCGTGGACAGCGAGGGCTCCCTTCGCGGCGAGTTCGATCTCACCGGGCCGCTCACGCGCGAAGGCACGCTGCTCTACCGCATGGTCATCGCCGGTCAGAATCACCAATCGACCCGGCAATTCGGCGAACGCGAGAGCTGGCACCTCGCTCCGTCGCTGCGTTGGAACATCCGCGGCAAGCCCTATCCGACTACGCTCAACGTCACCGCTGAGTGGCTCCACGTGCCGCGCATGACGTCGTCGGACGAGCGCTTCCCGCAGGTCGTCGAGTCGCGCCCTGCGCCCGTCGGTAGCAACCGCACGCGCATGATCGACATCGCCACCGGCTATGTGCCCGGACTCGACCGCGAGTTCAACATCGCCGGCCCCAACGCCCGACGCACCGACGACGAGGTGTATTTCGAGGCCACGCTCACCCATGCCTTCAACGATCATCTCTCCGCGCGGCTCGTCTACTCCGACTCGCAGAGGCACCAGGTGCGATTCACGCAGTTTGCAAACGGCGCGCTTAAGCGCGACGCCGCCGGCAATCTCCCGCGCACCGTGCCCATCCAATCGTGGCGCTCGGACACGGACCAGTGGAACCGCACCGTCCGCGGTGACCTCAGCTACGCGCAGAATTTCTCCGCCGCGAAGCTCAACCTCGTGCTGGGTGCGCAGGACACTCGCGCCGCCGGCACCAACTCCGTCTTTCGCAACCTCCGCCGCCCCGTCTTCAACCTCTTCGCGCCCACCGTCGCCGACTTCAACCTCGGCAATTTCCCCGCGGACTACAATCACCTCGTGCTCCTGCGCACCGCGAGCCGCGGCCAGCAAGTCAACGCCATCGGCAACGCCCAGTTCTTCGGTGAACGTCTGAGCCTGATCGGCGCGGCCAATCGCGACTTCACCCGATCCGGCATCGACCTCCGGCCCGACCTCCGCCCCTCCGGCGGCCAGGCCCCCAGCGTGTCCGTCGTGCCGCGCGGTTCGCTCGACAGCTTCCAAGGTGGCTTCGCCTTCCGTGTGCTGCCCGGTGCCAACCTCTTCTACTCCTATTCCGAGTCGATTCAGTCCAACGGCGCGCAATTTCCCAACGACCCGCAGGAAGGCACCGGCCACGAGGTCGGCGTGCGCGTCGAAACCCTCGGCGGCCGGCTCTCCGGTTCGATTTCGTTCTTTGACGTCGAGCGCACCAACATCCCGCGCAACGACCCCAACCTGCCCGTCCCGATCATTCGCCTCAGCGGCAAGGAGCGCAGCAGGGGCTACGAGATCGACGTCTTTTACTTCCCGACCGATGCGCTCCAGCTCGTCGCCAACTACACCGACATGGATCCCGTGGTCGTGAGCAATACGGCTTCGCCCGTCACCGAGGGCAGCCTGATCGACTCGGCGTTCCCGCGCTCGTTCAACGCCTTTGCGAAATACACGTTCAAGCAGGGCGCCGCGCGCGGCCTTTATTTCACGATTGGCGGCAACTCGCGCAGCCGCAGCCGGCCTTACGGCACACTCGAGAACCTATACCTGCTCGAGCACCCCGCCTACACCGTGATCAACGGCAGCGTCGGCTACAATTGGAAGCGCGGCGCGCACAACTGGCACGCCGAGCTCGCGCTCAAGAACGCGTCCGACAAGTTCTACTACACGGACACGTCGATTCCAGCGGAACGGCGCGTGGCCGTGTTTTCGGTCGGCCTGAAGTTCTAGCCCGGCCGGGCATAGCCAGCCCCTGCGCGGATCCGCCAACCACAGCGAAGAGGCGCGACGTGGACATTTGGCGTAAACAGCACGTTCTGATTCCATTCTTAGCATCGTATGCCCTCGTTTCCCCACGTCCTTCGCGGCCTCGTCCTCCTCCTCCCGCTCGCGCTTGCGCCCGGCCGCGCCGCGCCCGCCGCCGCGCCGAACATCATTCTGATCAACTGCGACGACCTCGGCTACGGCGACCTCGCCTGCTACGGCGCGCCGGACATCCGCACGCCGCACCTCGACCGCATGGCGCGCGAGGGCACGCGTTTCACGGATTTCTCCGTCACGTCGCCACTCTGCACGCCGTCGCGCGCCGCGCTCATGACCGGCAAGTATCCCGGCCGCGTCGGGCTCGCCACCGGCGTGCTCCGCCCCGACGCGAAGGGCGGCCTCGCCGCCGCCGAGATCACGCTCGCCGAGGCGCTCAAGCCCGCCGGCTACGCCACTGGCTGCATCGGGAAGTGGCACCTCGGCTTCGTCCCCGGCCTGCGCCCGCGCGACCAGGGCTTCGATTCCTACTACGGCGTGCTGCACAACCTCGACCGCTTCGAGACGGTGGTCTTCGAAAAGGAGGGCGGCATGCCCGTGCTCCGCGGCGACACGGTAGAAACGCGTCCGGCCGATCCCGCGGTGATGACGGCGCTCTACACGACCGAGGCGCTCGCGTTCATCGAGGCGCACCGGGCGCGCCCGTTTTTCCTCTACCTCGGCCACGCGATGCCGCACCTGCCCTTCGACGCCACGCCGCGCTTCAAGGGTCGCTCCGCCCGTGGTCTCTACGGCGATGTGATCGAGGAACTTGACGACAGCACCGGGCAAATCCTCGAAAAACTCCGCGCCCTCGGCCTCGCGGAGCGCACACTTGTCCTCTTCACCAGCGACAACGGCCCCGAGCGCAACACCCCCGGCCGCGCCGCCCCGCTGCGCGGCACCAAGCACACGGTCTACGAAGGCGGCCTGCGCGTGCCGCTGCTCGCGTGGTGGCCTGGCCGCGTGCCTGCCGGCCGCGAGTGCGGCGACTTCGTCACCGCGCTCGATGTGCTGCCCACCCTCGCCCGCCTCGCCGACGCACCGATCCCTGCCGGCCTCGACGGCCATGATGTCTCGCCCGTGCTCCTCGGCACGCCCGGGGCACGCTCACCGCGCACCACGCTCTACTCGCTCTACGGCCCTAACGATCGCCGACGTGAAGCCTTTCGCGAAAACCACTGGAAACTTCACCTCGGCTCCGCGCCCGAGCTCTACGACCTCGCCGCCGATCCCGCCGAGTCGACCAATCTTGCAACCCGTCACCCGGAAGTCGTCGCACGCCTTACCGCGCGCGCCCGCGAACTCGTCGCGACGCTCGCGCCCGCCCGCTCCGAGTAGCGCGTCGCGTCGCTTTCACCCGGCACCTCCCCACACCATGCAGACCGCCCTCCGTTTCCGTAGATCCTGCCCGCCTTCGCGACCGCGCAGTCCAGCCACGCCTCCTTCCGCGTGATCGGCGGGCGCGCGTCGTCTTCGTTGTTCGTCATGAACCTGCTCCCCTTTTCCATTCCTGAAATCGGCCGTCGCTTTGGATCGCCCCGTCGTTCCCTCCGTGTGCCAGGCGGGCTGCGGACCCACACGTCTCTCTGCGCAGCCCTGTTTCTGAGTGTCGCGGCCACGGTCACCATCGCACAGGACGCGTCGAAGAAAAAATTACCCGCCCCCGCGCAAAAGACCGCACTCGCCCCGGCGCTGCTTGCCTCCCTCGAATCGCACCTCGGTCTCACCTACGCCCGCTACGGCACGCGCGAACTGCAGCTCGATCTGCACCGCCCCGCGGCGCGCGGCGCCGCGCTCCCCGCGATCGTCTGCCTCCACGGCGGCGGTTGGTCCAAGGGCGAGCGGCGCAACATGACGCCTCTTGCGCAGGCCCTTGCCGCGCGCGGCTACGTCGCCGTCACGATTTCCTACCGGCTCTCCGGCGAGGCGAAGTTTCCCGCCGCGATCCAAGACGCCAAGGCTGCCGTCCGCTGGCTGCGCGCGAACGCGGAAAAATTTGGCCTCGATCCCGAGGCCATCGGCGTCACCGGCCACTCGGCGGGTGGCCACCTCGCGGCGCTGCTCGCCACCAGCGGCGGCGTCGCGGAGCTGGAAGGTGACGGCGGTCACGCCGGTTTCTCCAGTCGCGTGCAGGCCGGCGTCGCGGGCGGCGCGCAGACGGATTTCGAGACGGAGCGCATCGGCGCGCTCAGCGCCCGGCCCGACGACCCGCACTACACGCCCTTTCTCGGCGGAGCGCGGTCGACGATTCCGCACACCTACGCCCTCGCCTCGCCACGCCATCACCTCGACCGCGCCGATCCGCCGCTCGCCTTCGTGACCGGCGAGTTGGACGACGCCAGCACGCGCGCCGACGACATCCGCCGCGACCTCCTGCGCCTCGGCATCGCCACCGGCCTCACGGTTGTCCCGCAGGCACCGCACGCCTTCCTTGGTCAGCAGGCATCTTTCGACACCGCCATCGCCGCCTGCGACACCTTCTTCACGCTCCACCTAAAACACCGCGGCCGTCCGCCCATCGCGACCACACTCGCCGAGTCCCCTTTCGCCTCCGGCGCCCGTTGGACGATGATCGGCGGCGGCTACGCCGGCAGCGAGGGCGCCCAGTGGATCGGCGACACGCTGCACTTCGCCGCGCACCACGATCGCTTCGCTTTCAAATGGACGGAGCGCGCCGGCCTCGCCGTCTGGCGCGACGACTCGCCCGAGGCCACGTCGTTCCGCCCCGACGGCCGCGGCGGTTTCTACGTCGTCGAGCAGACCACGCGACAGCTCACGCGCTGGAACGCCCGCGGCGAGCGCACCGAAGTCCTCGCCGACCGCTTCGAGGGCAAGCGCCTCAACCGCCCAAACGACTGCGTCGTCCGCGTCGACGGCACCGTGTGGTTCACCGATCCCGATTTCCTCTTCGCGCAGCGCAAAGACGAAGTGAAGGAACTCACCGGGCAGAATCTCTACCGCTACGATCCGCGCACGCGCATGCTGACCGCTGCCGCGCAGGGTTTCAACAAGCCCAACGGCCTCGCATTCTCGACCGACGGGAAATACCTCTACCTCACCGACAGCGCCGGCTCCGATATCCTCCGCTTCTCCGTCGCGCCCGATGGCACGCTCGGCCCGCGCGAGATTTTCGCTACACTCAAGGTCCGCGGTCTCGACGGCCTCGCCTTCGACCCCGCCGGCCGCCTCTGGTGCGCGGCGCTCGACGGCGTGCATGTCTTCGATCCGGCCGGGCGCGACCTCGGCGTGATCGCGTTGCCGTCGAAGCCCACCGCCATCGCCTTCGCCGCCGCCCCCGCAAAGCTCGTCTGCGTCACGACCCGCGATGCCGCTTTCGTCACCCAGCTTCGCTGACCTCCTGTGTGCCTGGCGCGCACAGAAATTCCGTCCAATTTTTCCCGTCGCTCCGGTTAATCACTGACCGCCCTCTGTCCCCTCAGTCTCCCTCGTCTCCCCCTCTCTCCATATTCCTGCCCCCATGCTCACCACCCGCCGCGCTTTTGTCCGCACCACCGCCCTCGCCGCGCCCGCGCTCCTCGGCCTCCGCGCCAGCGTCCGCGCCCAAGCCGCCCGCGAGGGCAAGCTCGGCGTCGTGCTCTGCGGCCTCGGCGGCTTCAGCCGCCAGAGCATCGCGCCCGAGCTGCCGCTCGCGAAGAACGTCTGGTTCGCCGGCGCCATCACCGGCGATCCCGCCAAGGGCCGCGCGTGGGCGCAGCAATACGGTTTTCCCGAGAAAAACATCTGGAGCTACGACACCATGGCGCGCCTCGCCGACGCCAAGGATGTCGCCATCGTCCATGTCGTCACGCCCAACAGCCTGCACGCCGCGCACACCATCGCCGCCGCCAAGGCCGGCAAGCACGTGATGGTCGAGAAGCCGATGGCCACGACCTCCGCCGACTGCGAGCGCATGATCGCTGCGGCAGCGACCGCCAAGGTCCGCCTCGGCGTCAGCTACCGCCTGCACTGGGAACCGCACCACGCCAAGGCCGCCGAGCTGCTCGCCGGCGGCACCGCCGGCAACCTCTCCAACGGCAGCTACGAATTCTCCTGGGGCTACGCCGGCGCCCTCGCCGATCCCGAGCGGCGCAAGACCATCAAACAGTGGCTCCTTGATCCGAAACTGACCGGCGGCGGCGCGCTCTTCGACACCGGCGTCTACCCAATCCAGGCCGCCTGCATGATGACGGGC
>Ga0194133_10005820_pt1 | contig 15523 bp, 14 predicted proteins | sample TA2KigOf40mmetaG_FD_155448 | JGI IMG/M metagenome (GOLD analysis project Ga0194133, IMG submission 155448) | Freshwater microbial communities from Lake Tanganyika, Tanzania - TA2015055 Kigoma Offshore 40m | ecosystem: Environmental > Aquatic > Freshwater > Lake | place: Tanzania: Lake...
TATGGCATGGAGCTTTATTGAAAAAAATAACAAAATTTAATAATAATTTTTTTACAAATTTTTTTTCAAGCATTTATTTATTTTTATCTAACTTTTTTTATAAAAAATATTTTTTTTATCCAAATTATAAATATTTAGATACTCTAATAAAGCATTTTCCAAAAAAATATTATATATTTCTTAGATCTAACTTTCCTAGAAATATAGTATTGAAAAAGCAACATAGAAATATTGATTTTTACTCAACCGCGATAGAGAAATTATTTATTACTCAGATTAAAAAAAAGAATGTTCTTGGATATTTTCCAACTTGGCGAAGGGGTGGTATTGAGTTGTTTAAAAATGAAAATAATGATCGTCAATTATTTAATTTAAACAATACCTTAGAAAGAAATAATGCAATTTTATTATACAAAAGACACATGAATTCTGATCCGAAAGATATGAACAGGCATTATAATAGTAAAATCGAAAAAATTGAAAACAAACTAAGTAAATTTAAAAATTTTATTGCACTAGACTACAGAATAGATCTTAATTCTGTAATTTCTAGCTGTGATCTTCTGGTATCCGATTATTCCGGTGTGATTTTTGATTATTTATTTTTAAATAGACCAATTGTTCTTTATACGCCTGATCATATTGAATTTGATAAAATACAAGGAACTTTATTTAATTACGATGATATTGAAATAGGTCATCAAGTTTTTAATTTAAGACAATTAGTAAAGTGTTTATCTATTTATTTTAAAAATAAAAAAAATTTTTCTGAAATTTATAAAAAAAATAGACAAGTAACTCTTAATAATTTTTTCGAGGCTAAGGACTGTTTTAAAAATATATTAAAGGTTTTAAAAAATTAAATAATTTGAAGTAAATTTATAAGTGTGAAAATTAATAGTATAAGTGTTTACAAAGTTCCCAGAATAAAAGAAAATTCATATAAATATCCTTTGCCATTTTATAATTTTACTGGGTTTGTTTTTATAAAATTAGAACTAAACGGTAGCATTTATGGACTTGGAGAGCCCAGTCCATATTGCGGTCCAGTTAATGATATAAAAAAATTTTTTTTGAAATTTTTATTTCCAAAAATAAAAAATATCGAATTTGAGAAAATTTGTATAAATAAATTATTAAAAGACTCAAAAAAATTTTCTAATAACTATTTATTAAATAGTTGCTGCGTTGCTGCTTTGGATCAGGCAATAAACGATATAAAAGGAAAATTAAAAAATTTGCCAGTTTGTAAATTATTAAACCCAAATCTTTTAAAAAAGAATAAAATATATTTATATGCCAGTGGAGGAATGCTTTTTGAAGATCAGGAATATAATGCATTGCTAGATGAATTGTGTGAAATAAAAAATACTTTTATTGGATGGAAATTTAGACCGAAAATACCAAGAAAGCTAAACAGTCATTTTAAAAGAGTGCTTTCTCCTCCTAGTTTTAATATTAAAGACTTAATAAAATTTAGTCAAAAAGCAAGGCTAGCTGTAGGAAATGACTTTTTATTAATGATTGACGTCGGTTCTAGATGTCAAAATTTAAAAGAAGCTCAATACCTCTGCAAAGCTTTATCCGAACTTAATTTTTTTTTTATTGAGGAACCTATAAATCCAGATATCTACAAATATGTAATTCTTAAAAAAAAATTAAACAAATCACTTATGATTGCTGGAGGGGAGAGTTTTTATAAAAAGGCAAAAATTCTTAACTGGATAAATAAAAAAGCTATTGATATTTTTCAGCCAGATAGCAATGTTTCTCCAATCAGTGAATTATATAAAATTTCTAACAAATTGATATTTAAAGATATTCAAGTTATTCCCCACAACTGGTGCAATATGGTTAGTTCAGCATCAAATTTTCATTTCGCGAATAGTAATAACAATATTAAATATATTGAATATAATATTATAAAAAATTTTTACAAAAATATTTTTACATATAAATTTTCTTACAAAAATAATAGTTTTGATTTTTCATTAGCACCAGGACTGGGTGTTGATTTGACCAAAAGTAAAGAATTATTAAAAAATATAAGTTATGAAAAAAAAAGATAAAATAATTGCAGTGGTTGGAGCAAGGGGAGGATCAAAAGGTGTACCAAAAAAAAATATTTTATTATTAAACAATAAACCTTTAATAACTTATGTACTTAACACTTTATTGAAAGTAAGAAGCATAGATAGAATTATTGTATCTACAGACAGTTTTGATATTAAAAAAGTTGTTAAAAATTTTAACAATGAGATTGAGGTTAGGGATAGAAATAAAAAACTTGCTCTCGACAATACACCATTAACTTCAGTTGCTAAATCAGTTGCTAATGAATTATTTTTCGAAGGATATAAACCTGATATAATTTTACAAGTTGCTCCAACATGTCCATTTACTTCTGTTAAAACAGTTATAAATATAATAAATAATTTAGTAAAAAAAAAAACTGATTGTAGCGTAACACTAAAAAAAATCGAACATGAACATCCTTATAGAGCTAAAATTTTATCACAAAAAAATAATATCTTTAGAAGTTTTATAAAAAATATTCATGTTGAGAAATTTATTTCAAGACAAGATCTGCCAACATTATATTGCACATCAGGTGCAATTTATGCACGCAGATTTGATCTTTTAAAAAAATTTGAAGAAAAAGATTTCTGTTTAGGAAAAAAACCTTTAGGTGTTATTGTTGATGATATTGAATCGGTAAATATAGATAGATTAATAGATTTCTATTTTGCCGAATATTTAATTAAAACAAAACATTTTGTTTATGAATAAAAAACCATTAGTTTCTATTATTATTCGTACAAAAAATGAAGAGCAGTGGATTGATATATGCTTAAAAAATATTTTTAATCAAAGTTTCAAGAATTTTGAAGTTATAATTGTAGACAATCTTTCAAATGATAAAACAATTCAGAAAGCAAAAAAATACCCAGTAAAATTTCTTAAGATCAGCAAATTTTATCCCGGCAAAGCATTAAATGATGGTGCAAAAAAAGCAAAAGGTAAATACATTGTATGTTTATCTGCCCATTGTATTCCTGAAGATCAAGATTGGCTAAAAAACTTGATTTTAGACTTTAAATTTAAAAAAGTTGCTGCAATCTATGGCAGACAACTCCCTCTGCCATATTCAAGCGATTTCGATAAGAGAGACTTGTATAATACTTTCGGCCAAGAAAAAAAAATACAGAACAAAGATAATTTTTTTCATAACGCAAATAGCGCAATTAAAAGAGAATTGTGGAAAAAATACCCTTTTGACGAAAAAATTGAGCATATTGAAGATAGAATATGGGCTCATAAAATCGTTAATTTAGGTTATAAAATAGTTTACCAGCCAAAAGCCTGCGTTTATCATTGGCATGGAATTAATCAGGATATGGATCCTGAAAGATGCGCAAGCATTGTAAAGATTTTAGAAGATTTAAATCAAAATAACTCAAATAAAAAAATAAACAGCACAATTAATAAAAATTTAATTTGTATAGGAGTAATTCCTCAAAGAGGCGAGTCGATTATTTTTTATAAAAATAAAAAAGAATATTTAATCAAATTTACAATAGAACAAATGAAATCTTGCAAATATTTGAAGCAGATTTATGTTGCAACAGACAACAAAAAAATAAAAAATTTTGCGGAAATTTGTGGAGCAAATGTTCCATTCTTAAGACCTAAAAATTTATCTGCATCATATATGGATTTATTCTCAGTTATAAAATTTTTTATAAATAAATTAGAAAAAAAATTTTTTTCAGACTATGTTTTGATAGCCACAGAGAATTTTCCATTTAGAGAAAATTCAGTTTTTGATTTAATGATAAAAAAAAGTATAAAAAATGATTATGATCTAAATATAGCAATTAAAAAAGAGGATGGTAGTTTTTTTAGTTATAAAAATAAAATTTTTACAAAAATTGTTGATGGATTTTTACCCAAGAATTACAAAAATGAGACATTTTTTAAATCTAGAATAGGTTATGCATGCGTTGTTAGAACCTCTTCATTGAGAGCAGGTTATTTTAGAAACAATAAAATTGGTTATCATGAAGTTAAAGATGAAATTGGCATGGTAGAAATTAATAATGATAATATCCAGTCATTTCAAAGATTATTTGACGAAACATTTTTCAGTGATCATTTTCTCAATTTGTTAAATGAAAAAAAAAAATTTAATTTTAATTGTTAGAAGATCTTACATTGAAATTGAGTATATTTTACCTGTTTTATTTAAATTAAAAAAAAGATTTAATCTTTCAACTTTTTTTTTAAACAATAATTCATATCAATCATTAAGAAGGGAAAAAAAAATTTATCAACTATGGAATAGTCTAAATGTTAACTATTACGTTTATTCTTTAAAAGATAATTTTTTTTTAAGATCATCAAGATATTTATTTAAGAATATTTTTAGATCAACTATTAAACTTAAGTTATTTTATGAAAAAAAACTTCATAGTTATAATTTTATATTAGATAAATTAAATTTAAAGAAAGAGAATACTAACTTAGTCTTTGGTGATTATAATAATTTTAATACTTGGTTTAAAAATATTTTTTACTACAATACAAAGTATAGACCAATTATTATTCATTATCCTTCATCACCAATAATTGTAGAAAAAAAAATTAATACAGAGCAAAAAATTCACAATAATTCCTTATATTGTGATTTGCTTTTTATAAATAATCAAAGAGAAAAAAAATACTGGAGTCAGTTTATAAGCTCTGATAAAATTTTTACTTCTGGTGTGCCTATTTTTAATAAAGAGTGGGTAAATAAACTTTATCCCAAGAACAACTTTTATAATAAAAAAAAAGTCATTACTTACGCATATAGTTCCTGGCGAAATATTTCTTTAAAACAAGAAAATAAATTTAAGAAACAATTGAAATCAGTATTCTTAATTTTATCAAAAATCAAAAACATTCAAGTACAATTCAAAGTACATCCGACAAAAAATAACCCTTATTTTAAGGAAGTATTAAAATATTTTAAAAATAATTTTTGGAGATATGATAATTCAAATCTTTTTCAACTTGTGAAGAACTCTGATGTTTTGTTAGTTACATCAAAAGCTCCTAGCGGAGCAATTCTTTATGCTAATCTTTTTAATATCCCTGTGATAAATTTAAATTCAGGAAATATTAGTAATTTAGCAAAAAAATTATCTAAAAATGTTAATTCTGCGCCTAAGTTTAAAAAATATATTTATTTAGCAATTAAAAGACCAAATTTCCATGAATGGATTAAACAAAGAAAATATTTTAAAAAATTCTATAATTTAAATAATTATAGCATTTCAAATTACCTTAGACTTATTAATATTGCATTGAGAGATAAAAAAAATGATTAATAAATTATTATTTATTTTAAATAATTATTCTAAAAAGTATTTATTTTTTATAGTTTTTTTAATGGGTATTTCTTCTTTATTAGAAATGTTGTCAATTGGAAGTCTCATACCATTAACTTCGTATATTTTTAAAACTAATACAATTTTTCATTTTAAAAATTATATTACGATAGAAATAATATTGATCACATTTGGCATTATATATATTTTAAAAAATATTTTTTCAGTTTATTTTTTAAAAAAGTACAGTTCTTTTTTAGGTTATCTTAGTATTTTTTTTCAAAAAAAATTATTTATAAAAAATTTAAATTTAGAATATTCCAATTTTTTTTCAACAAACCCATCAAATTTAATACAAAGTATTAAAGATGAGGTAAATCAATTCGTAAACGAGTTTATTGACTCATTATTACTAATTATCTTAAATACAGCTCTTATTATTTCAATTTTTATATTTTTATTATTTTTTTATCCACTAATTACTATAGGGATATTTTTATTTTTATTTTTAATATCTTTTGTATTATTATTAATAACAAAGAAACAATTTATTATTTTTGGGTTAAAGAGAAAATTAGCTCAAATAAATTTAATTAAATATCTAAGAGATACCTTTCAGTCATTGAAAGAACTTAAATTATATAACAAACAAGATATTTTTTTAGAAAAATTTGATAGGAATAACAAAGAATATGTTAAAATTGGTGTTCATCGTGCAATTTTGGGAGCACTTCCAAGACTACTAATTGAAACAGCTCTAGTATTATTTCTAGTTTTTATAATTTTTATAAATAAAAATAATAATAATTTAAATGAGGCGTTGGCAATTTTGTCAATTTTTATTTTTGCGGCTTATAAATTAATACCTTCATTTTTAATTATTATTAGAAGTTACCAAAAGTTATCGTTGTCATCTAATTCTTTATTCTCAATTTATAATCAAATAAATGTTAAGGATGAGAATTTTGGTAGCAAAAGTATTTTTAAATTTTTAGACAGAATTGACTTTGTTAATATTTCTTTTAGTTACGATCAAAAATTAATTTATAAGTCACTAAATTTAACAATCAAAAAAGGCGATTTTATTGGTATTTATGGCAAAAGTGGCTCTGGAAAATCAACTTTCGTAGATCTGTTCTCTGGATTGATAGCACCAACCAATGGTAAAATTTTAGTAGATGGAGCTGATATTAAAAAAAATATCTTTGGTTGGAGAAATATTGCCTCAATTCAAACGCAGAAAGGTTTTTTATTCGATGATAGTCTTCTTGTAAATATCACCTTAGAAACAGATCATTCTAAAGTAAATAAAAATTTATTAGATAAGGCAATCCAAGAGTCTTGTTTGGTTGAAACAATTAATGATTTACCCAAAGGTATAATGACAAGAGTTGGTGATTTAGGTAAAAATTTATCAGGCGGGCAATTACAGAGATTAATGCTAGCAAGAGCTCTTTATTTTAATAAGGATATTTTAATTCTTGATGAGCCAACTAATGCATTTGATTATGAAATTGAAAATAACTTTATGAATAATTTAGATAAAATCAAAAGAAAAAAAACAATAATACTGATATCCCATAAGCTTAAAATTTTAAACTATTGTGATCAAATATATAAATTAGAAAATTATAATTTAAATAAAATAAATAATTTTGATGAAAATATTTTTTGATTATAAGATATTTTTTCAGCAAGAATATGGTGGTCCTTCAAATTATTTTGTTAATTTAGTTCGAGAATTAAATGTTCTAAAATGCAATGCTAAAATATTTGCTCCAATTCACATAAATTTGCATTTACAAAAATCAAATAATTTTTTTTTTAGTTTTAATTTTTTTATAAAAAATAATTTTTTTGTCAAATATTTAAATTTTATAAACTTTATATTTACAAAATTTTTTATACGTTTCTTTAGACCACAAATCTATCATACTACTTATTATGGTTATAATATAAACAGCTCAAGAATACCAATGGTTGTAACGGTCTATGACTTAATTCATGAAATATATTCTAAGACTTATTATAAAAAATTATTGTCGACTAACTTTAAAAAAAAAATTCTAGAACAGTCACAACATATAATTTGTATTTCTAAAAATACACAAAAAGATTTAATTAAATATTATAATGTTAATATTGAAAAAACTTCTGTAGTTTATCTTGGCAAATTTGAAGACAGTACCTTATTAAACAATCAAAATATTTTTAAGCCATTTTTTTTATATGTGGGGAATAGGCGTCATTATAAGAATTTCAAAATTTTATTGAAAGCGTATTCGCAATCTAAAATTTTAATGGAAAACGTTGACCTAATTTGTTTTGGAGGGGGAAATTTTACAGAAGAGGAAAAGGATTTTATGTTTAACTATCAAATACCATTCAATAATATAATACATTTAGAAGGTGCAGATAAAATTTTGGTTGAATTGTATCAAAAAGCAGTAGCGCTTATCTATCCTTCATTGTATGAAGGTTTTGGAATTCCGTTGGTAGATGCAATGCATCAAGGGTGTCCTTTAATTATCAGTAGAAAATCGTGTTTTCCGGAAATTTGTCAAAATTCTGCATTATACTTTGATCCTTTGTCCAGTAGTGATTTAATAAATATGATGAATACAATTTTATTTAATAAAAAAATTAGAAATAATTTAATTTTATTGGGAAAAGAAAGGGCAAATTATTTTTCTTGGCATAAATGCGCTAAAGAAACTTTAAATATATATAAAAATATTGTCTAAAAAAGCTATAATATTTGGAATTTCAGGACAAGATGGAGCTTATTTAGCTAAATTTTTACTTAAAAAAAATTACCAAGTAATTGGCATTCTTAGAAGTTTTAATAAACGTAGATTAGTAAGTTTATATAAATTAAATATTATAAATAAAATAAAAATTAAAAAATTAAATATCTTAAATAACAATCAATTATTCTCTTTTTTAAAAAAAAATTTATACGAGGAAATTTATTATTTATCTGGACAATCTTCCGTCATTGAATCTTTTAAGAAATTTGATGAAACGATAGATTATAATATTGTTGGAATAAAAAATATTCTTGAATCTTGTAGGATATTAAAACTTAAAAGTAAAATCTTTTATTCATCATCGGGAGAAATTTTTGGAGAAGGAAACAAAAAAAATAAATTCAGTGAAGACTCTCCTCATCATCCAAATAGTCCATATGCTCTTTCAAAGTCAATAGGTTACGAAATAGTAAGAAGTTATCGCGAAATGTTTTATCTTAAATGTTGTTCTGGCATCTTATTTAACCATGAATCAAATCTTAGAACAAAAAAATTTGTATTAAAAAAAATAACTTTAGGTCTTATTAAAATTATGAAAAAAAAAAGAAAAAAAATTATATTAGGTAATTTAAATATTTATAAAGACTGGGGACGGGCGCTGGAGTATGTCGAGGCAATGTGGAAAATTTTGAATTCTAATAAAAAGTTAAATGATTATATTATTTCCACATGAGTAACTTCGAGTCTAAAAAAAATTTTATTTGTTATTTTTCAAAAATTTAATTTGGATTGGAAAAACTCTATACAATAAGAAAAGTTTTTAAAAAGAGAGCATGACATTAATATTTAATTGTTCAAATAATAATCTAATTAAAAAAGAAATTAATTGGAAACCTAAAATAAAAATATATTTAATTCTTAATAAATTAATTGCATATAATAAATATTAAAAAATATGATTTCAGATAAATTTAGTACTATAAATTTTTTAGACAACCAAATTGGCTCGGGTGGATTAAGAAAAATGAATTTTTTTAAGGAGTCTTGCGATGGTAATAATTTAATAACTATCCTGACAGTTGTAAAAAATGGTGAAAATTTCATTGAAGAAAATATATTAAGTATAAAAAATCAAACATTTCGAAATTATGAGCATATTATTATTGATGGAGGCTCTACAGACGGTACTGTAGAAATAATTAAAAAATATAATAATCATATAGATTATTGGTGTTCGCAAAAAGACGAGGGTCTTTATTATGGTTTTAATAAAGCTCTATTGTTAGCGAGAGGTAATTATCTTGGTTTTGTAAACTCTGATGATGTTTTAACTCCTAATTGTTTAGAGTTGTTAAACGCCTACATTAACAAGTATCCAGATTTAGATTTTTTTTTTGGAGCTGTAAAGAAACATTGGGCAGTTTTACATGGCTATAGACCATGGAAAATTAAATTTAGCTGGGGTTTTTATACCAGTCATTCCACTGGCTTTTTTATTAAATCAAAGTCTGCTAAAAAATTAGGATTTTATAATACTAAGTATAAGTATTCAGCAGATTATGATTATCTTTATAGAATGATTGTTAAACATAAAATGAAAGGCATAGGTACTAAAAAAGAAGAAGTTTTCGGAGTATTTAGACGCGGAGGATTTTCAAGCACAATAAATTTTAAAGATCATTTTTTTGAAGAAATCAGAATTAGAATAGATAATGGACAAAATAAATTATTAGTTTTTTTAATTTTTATTTATAAATTTATGAGAAATTTCAAGAAAATTATTTTTAACAAAAAGGAATGAGAGAAAAAAAAATTAAAGTCGGCAAAAAATTACTTTTATTTAAATATTTTCTGAGATCTAAGTATCGTTCGTTAAAACATGAGAATTATTTTAATATTTATAGTAGTTTATTTCAAAAATATAGAAATAAAAAAATTATTTTTGTTGAAGTGGGGGTTGCCAACGGAGGCTCCCTGTTTATGTGGAGAAATTTCTTTGGAAAAAGAGCAAAAATTATTGGTATAGATTTCAATCCTGCAGCTAAAAAATGGGAAAAATATGGATTTAAAATATTTATTGGAAATCAATCGGATCCAATTTTTTGGAAAAATTTTTTCAAAAAAATTGGTTATATAAATATTTTATTAGACGACGGAGGTCATACAAATGAACAAATGATAAATACTTTTAATTCATGCTACAAAAATATACGAGATGATGGATTGATTCTGTTTGAGGACACTCACGCTAGTTATATGAAAGAATTTGGAAATCCATCAAAATATTCATTCGTTAATTTTTGTTATTCAGTTACAGATAAAATTAACTTTAATTATTTTGGAAAAAGATTTTTGTACAATTATCAAGATATTGTTTATAATATAAGTTTTTATCAGTCTATAGCAGTTTTTTTTATTAATAGAAAAAAAACAAAAAAATCTGTGCCAGTAGATAACGGCGGCGTAATTTTAAATGCAGAGGATTATAGGTTCAGAGACTCAAGTATAATTTCAATTATTGAATTAAATAAAAATTTTTTTAGGAAATTAATGCCAAATAGACTTTACGATCTTTTAAAAAAATTTTATCCTATTATTAAATTTATGAATCAGAAGTTTATGACAAGAAAAAATAAAAAATATTTTAATTAATATCCAATCATGAAGATATTAGTAACGGGTGTTGCTGGTTTTATAGGGTTTTCTATAGCAGAAAATTTTTTAAAGAAAGATTTTGTTGTTTATGGAATAGATAATTTTGACAGTTATTATTCAATCAAATTTAAAAAATTAAGAATTATAAATTTAAAAAATTATAAAAATTTTAATTTTTATAATTTTGATTTAAACAATAGAAAAAAATTAAAATTTTTTTTAAAAAATAAAAAATTCGATTACGTATTTCATATGGCTGCTCAAGCCGGAGTTAGATACAGTTATTTTAACCCACAAAAATATATTAATACTAATATTTTAATGTTCATAAATTTATTTAATTTATTAAAAGATAATATTCCTAAAAATATATTTTACGCCTCATCAAGTTCAGTTTATGGTGATAATATTAATTTTCCCTTGAATGAAGAGCAGAGTTTAAGACCCATTAATATATATGGAGTATCGAAAAAATTGAATGAAGTTACAGCAGATTTCTTTAGACGAATTTACAAAATGAATATAGTTGGATTAAGATTTTTTACAGTTTACGGTGAGTGGGGAAGGCCAGATATGTTTCTTATGAAATTGTTTAAATGTAAATTTGATAATTTAACATTTCATCTTAATAACAAAGGTAACCACCAAAGAGACTTTACTTATATCGGTGATGTTATAAAAATTTTAAACAATATCTTTCAAAAAAATTTGCTTCATGTTAAAGTGTTAAATATTTGTTCTGGTAAGCCTATTAACATCAAAGAAATTATAAAAAAAAATAATTTATTAAATAATATTAAAACTAATTATGTATCTAAAAATAAAGCTGATGTTTTAAAAACACATGGTTCTAATTTCAAAGTCAAGAAACTATCTGGGATCAAAAAGTTTTTAGATTTTAACGATGGTTTAAAAAAAACTTATAATTGGTATAAAAAGTTTAATATAAGTAATATAACTTAATAAAAAAATTTTATATATTTTCAGGATAAGATTTAGAAAAATCTATTTTTTTAAAAAGATTAATAGAGGTGCTATTAGATTTAAATCCATTTTTATTTTGTTCGCTGTCAGGTATTTTAAATATTAATTTGAACAATCCACTTTCTTCTAAAAAATTATTATAGGACATTTTAAAAGATTTAAGATATTTTTTATGTCGATTATTATTAGTGTGTTTAAATAAAGGATCAAAATCTTGAATAATTAAGTGACCATTTGTTTTTATCTTTTTATATATTAAATCAAATTGATTAAATATTTCGTCTCTATCAAGCAAATAAAGAAAAAAACTACATATTACTAAGTCAAAATTATCATTTAAATTTTTTATATCCAAAGATGACATTTTAAATAATTTAATTTTTTTAAATTTTTTACATCCATCATTAATAGCCATCGAAGATAAATCTATGCCTACGCATTTATTTATTTTTAAATACCTTTGATACTCACTAAGATTATTACCATTAACACAGCCTATTTCTAATATACTTGTTGGTTTAAGATTGTTAATTTTTAATAATTGTATGACTCTTGAATTAGTATTATTTTTTTTTTTATATGAATTATATATTTTAAAATTTCTTTTATAATAATTGTCTCCTTCACCGTCATTTATATATTCAAAATTTTTTTTATTCATTAATTATTTTTTAATATATGATTTTAAGAATGTATAATTCAATTTATAGCATTAAGCATGATGAATTGAAGTGGTAAGTAATTTTAATATATATTGAGCAACTATCAAATTGTGTGAAAATTTTAGATATAATAATATTTTTTATTAAAAATTTATTTAGACCAGAAGCAATAAAGCCTATTGTAAAAGAAAATTTTTTTATACCAAAAAATGAATTGGTTTTTAACAAACTATACAAACTTGGAAATAAATATCCTAATAAAACTTTTTATGTAATTAAAAAATATTTTGCTCCTAATGGATTTTTTTCTAATCTTACATTTGTCATTAGTCATTATAAATTTGCATTAAGCAAAAAATATATACCTATTGTTGACATGAAAAACTTTGTAACAATTTATAATGAAAAAAAAATGATTGATAAATGTTATAATGCTTGGGAATATTATTTTGAACAATTATCAGAATATAAACTTGAGGATGTTTATAATAGTAAAAAAGTTATTTTCTCAGGTAATGAAAAGTTAGGCAAAAGTAATCTAGATGAAAATTATAAATTAAAAAAATTTGTAAAAAAAATAAAAATTAAAAAAAAAATCTACTTAGAATATAGTAAGTTGAAAAAAAAAATTTTTAAATCCGGTTTGAAAATCTTGGGTGTTTTAGTTACTGGAACCATGCAAAAAATAGTTAGGGGACATGCCTTGCCATTGCAACCTCGAACTTTTGTTAATGAAATTGAAAAAATATTTAATAATCATAAATGTAACAAAGTTTTTTTAGTAACTGAAGATAATAGTTATTTGCGTGAATTTAAAAAAAAATTTGATAAAAAATTAATATATCTTCAACGTCCAAGATCAACAATTAATCCTTTTTTCTCTCATAATCTACATTTTGAAAATTATTTTAGAAAATTCCACAGATACAAGCTAGGTAAAGAAATATTGATAGACGCTTTATTATTAACCAATGCCGATGTTTTTGTTGGTTCAGTTTCTAATGTAACTAGATTTGTTAAAATTTATTCAAGTGTTCGACAAAAAACTTTTGATATTGTGACTGAAAATAATTCGCATAATAGATTTTTAGCACGATGGAATTGGTATTTGAAAGTTTATCTATCATTTTTTTTTAAAAAAATTACTTATGTGGTTAAATGATATTTATTAGATATGAAATATAAGAATTTTTTCTATTTTATAAAAACAAGCTTTGAAGAAAGAAGATTTTTAAAAATTGTAAATCAAAATACATCAATTTTAGATTATGGGTGCGGAGAAGGTGTGTGGAGTAGCTCTATCGTTAAAAAAGTTTATTTATATGATAAAAATAAAAAATTAATACCTTTTTTAAAAAAAAAATATACTAAAAATAATTTTTTTATTTTAAAAAAACCAATTTTTAATAAAGAAGTTTTTTTATCTAATTCAGTTATACAATATATTGATGATAAAAATTTATATTCATTAAAAAAAAAAATTATTGATAAATTCAATATTATTGTCTTCAGCGATATTCCAAAATATCCAAGAATTATAGAAGGTATTATAAGTATAATTTTTAATCCTCGGAGGTTGCTTTTAGCTTTGTATTACCTTTTTAATTACGAATATAGAAAACTTGGTTTTTATTATCGCTCTATTGATAAAATTATTTCAGTTTTAAGTGAAACATATAATTTTCGGATTATTGAAAATTTAACTGGAGAGAAGTTTACAAGATATACAATTGTTTTTAAAAAAAAATAGTTATTTAAAATTTTTTTAGAATTTGTTTTAAAGTATTCCTTCTATCAGGAGTCTTTATTGGATGTTTGATACTATTCTTTAGTTTAAAAAATTTAGCCATACCGCTATGAGATAAAAATAATTCTAGATCTAAATTTTTAAAATTACCCTGATATATTTCTATTAACAAATTAAATGTATTTCTATTATTTACTTCTACCCACTCATTATCTCTATAATGATTTTTTATATAAGGAATCCATGAAATATCATCAATTAAAAAAATCCCTCCTGTCTTTAGAAATTTAAAGTAGTAATAAAAAATTTTTTGAACATGGCTGGGTGTATGTTCTGTGTCTAGAAAAATTAAATCAAATTTTTTATTTTTAATTATTCTATTAATTATTTGATAATTATCATCTCTGCAGTTAATAAATTTCCATTTTTTATACTTATTTTTATATGCGGTTGGGTTTGCGTCTATAGAGAAAAGTTCTCCATTGTTTTTTTTGCATATATTTAAGAAAAAATCTGTTGAGTAACCGTTCTGGACGCCAAATTCCAATATTTTAATATTTTTTTTATATTTAATCTCATGTTCAATAAATTTTTTTAATTTATATTGTGTACTATTGTTTTTGTTATTCATTATAAAATCATTTTAAAACATTGATAATATTTGTTGCAATTTTTCTCAAAATCAAATTTATAAAGCGTTTTTTTGTAAGAATTCTCAATATTTTTATTAGCGTATCTATTTTTTGATAATGAAAAGTTTATCATAAATTCTGCTAATTTTTTATAATCTTGGACTTTGAAAAGATTTTTATATTTTATTTTATTTAGTATTTCGTAAGGTCCAGTAGGACAATTTGAAGAAATTATATATTTGTTGAGAGACATTGCTTCCAATATTACATTTGGGAGACCTTCGTAAATTGAACTAAGAACAAAACAATCAGATCTTCTAATATAAGGGTATGGGTTTTTTTTATACCCGATTAATTTTACAAAATTATTAAGTTTGCTATTTTTTATGTACAAATTAAGTTTCTCATAATTTGCTCCTTTGCCAATAATTGCTAATTTAATGTTTGGTTTTACTATTTTATTTTTAATAATTTTAGCTGCATTTAATAAAGTCATATGATCTTTTTGATCAGTTAATCTACCAACACTAATAAAATTTGTAGTATTTTTTTTAAAAAAATCAAATTTAATTTTTTTTTTTGATTTAAATTTTACTTCATTATAATTAAGAGGATTATAAATTAGTTTAGATTTAATATTTAATTTTTTCTTTATTTCTTTTTTAAATTCGTGACTATTAACAATTACTAAATTTGCTTTGTTGAAAAAAAAATTAAATAA
>Ga0194133_10005822_pt1 | contig 15514 bp, 22 predicted proteins | sample TA2KigOf40mmetaG_FD_155448 | JGI IMG/M metagenome (GOLD analysis project Ga0194133, IMG submission 155448) | Freshwater microbial communities from Lake Tanganyika, Tanzania - TA2015055 Kigoma Offshore 40m | ecosystem: Environmental > Aquatic > Freshwater > Lake | place: Tanzania: Lake...
AAACCTGATTTATAACAGTACTGCTTATCTATCTGCTTATGACATGTCTCTTATCAATGCAAACAGTGCATCATGGAATACTGCTTATACAAACCTGATTTATAACAGTACTGCTTATCTATCTGCTTATGACATGTCTCTTATCAATGCAAACAGTGCATCATGGAATACTGCTTATACCAATCTTGTTAATAATAGTGCCAGTTATCTTACCGGATCAGAAGCCAATCTTGGAAATATACCAATTCTTTCAGCTAGTTGGACCGCAGCATATACCAATCTTGTTTATAATAGCACTGCTTATTTGTCTGCCTATGACATGTCTCTTATCAATGCAAACAGTTCCACATGGAATACTGCTTATACAAACCTGATTTATAACAGTACTGCTTATTTGTCTGCCTATGACATGTCTCTTATCAATGCAAACAGTTCCACATGGAATACTGCTTATACAAACCTGATTTATAACAGTACTGCATATCTGAGTGCATATGACATGTCATTGATTAATGCAAACAGTTCCACATGGAACACAGCTTATACAAACCTGATTTATAACAGTACTGCATATCTATCTGCTTATGACATGTCTCTTATCAATTCTGCAAGTGCAAATTGGAACAATACATATACTCAATATAGTCAAAACAGTGCAAGTTACGCAACGATTGGTTTTGTGGATGGAAAATTCCTGCCTATTTCAGGAGGAGAAATTACCGGAAACTTGACCGTACAAGGAAATCTCACAGCTTTGGGTAACGCTACGTTTGCCAACACTATCTTTACCACCACCAGTGCAGTTAGTGTTATTAACACTGGACCCGGACCTGCACTGTATGTGTTTCAATCAAGTGGACCATATGATGTGGCCAGCTTCTATGATGGAGATGGAGTAGAAGTACTTCATATAGGAAACGCCAATCCCGGGGGAGATGGTTTTGTGGGCATCAATGAAAGCTTCCCAACTGTTGAACTATCTGTTCGAGGAGCGGTCAGTGCCAGTAAAACAGTAACGGCTTTAGGAGGAAACAGTAATCAATGGAATGTCTCCTATACCAATCTTGTTTATAACAGTACTGCATATCTCAGTGCCTATGACATGTCATTGATCAGTGCAAACAGTTCCACATGGACCGCAGCATATACAAACCTGATTTATAACAGTACTGCATATCTCAGTGCTTATGACATGTCGCTAATTAATTCTGCAAGTTCAAATTGGAACAATACATATACCAGCCTCAATACCAACAGTGCGAAGTATGACAGTGTTTATACACAAACTATTAATTTATCAACATATTGGTCAGGCAACAGTCTGCTGATATCCGGTGACACTTACGTGGATTCCTCTATATCGAATTATCTTGTTAATACTAATACACAACCAATTATTTGCTATTTACCAACAAATCCACAATACGGCACAACATTCACTTTTCAAGATATGTTAAATAAATGGAATACTTATAATTTAACAATAAGTAGTAACGACAATATGATTATGGGTAAACCTTTATTTGAACCTTTAATATGTGATGTGCCCGGAATCACATTTACCATAGTGTATGTCGGAGACATTTGGGGGTGGAAAGTGCAATGAGTAATTTTTCTTCATTATTTTTTCCAATTTCTGTCACAATTACCAATTTTAAAAATGAAGATAATGGGAACACAGCTTATACCAATCTTGTTTATAATAGCACAGCATATCTATCTGCTTATGACATGTCATTGATTAATGCAAACAGTTCCACATGGGACACAGCTTATACCAATCTTGTTTATAATAGCACAGCATATCTATCTGCTTATGACATGTCATTGATTAATGCAAACAGTTCCACATGGGACACAGCTTATACCAATCTTGTTTATAACAGTACTGCTTACTTGTCTGCCTATGACATGTCTCTTATCAATGCAAACAGTTCCACATGGGACACAGCTTATACCAATCTTGTTTATAACAGTACTGCTTACTTGTCTGCCTATGACATGTCTCTTATCAATGCAAACAGTTCCACATGGAACACAGCTTATACCAATCTTGTTTATAACAGTACTGCTTACTTGTCTGCCTATGACATGTCTCTTATCAATGCAAACAGTGCATCATGGAATAGTGTTTATACATCTTTCAATCTATTATCAGCACCAAATATACAAGCATTCACGAGTAGCGGTACTTGGACTAAACCAGCTAGTGCAATCAGGGTTCAAGTGGTTCTAATAGGCGGTGGTGGTGGGGGAGGATCTGGTAGAAGTGGTGTTAACGGTGTAATTAGAACTGGGGGCGGCGGGGGAGCTGGAGGAGCATATCAAACTACCGTTATAGAAGGGGGAATTTTGTCTGCTTCAGTGTTAGTCACTGTAGGTTTAGGCGGTGCTGGTGGCGCTGGTGCTATTAATGCTAACGGAAACGCAGGCAATCCAGGAGGGAACACTTCGTTTGGTGCTTATAGTGTGGCAAACGGTGGTACTGGAGGTGTTGGAGGAATAGCTAGTGCCCAGGCAGGTGTTGCTGGTGGTGTGGTTTCTGGTGTTGGCTATGGTGTTGCAGGTGGGACTGGCGGCGCTACCACGACAACAGACGGCGGAACGGGGGGAGATAGCGTAGTTAGCGGTCCAGGTGGCGGCGGTGGTGGTACAATTACAGTAGCGAATGCAAGAAGAAGGGGAGGTGATGGCGGTAGCTGTTCATCTAACGGTCTTATAAGAGCTGCAGGTGGATTGACCACAGATCCTTTACCTGGTAACGGGGCAAACGGTGCATCTGTTGTAGCTTTGACGAGAATTCCTGGCCAAGGTGGTGGTGGTGGATCTGCACAATCTGCAACCGTTGGCGGCGCAGGTGGGAACGGTGGTGCTTATGGTGCAGGCGGTGGAGGAGGTGGCGGCTGTGAACAGACTTTTGCTTCAGGAACTGGAGGAACTGGTGGAGACGGCCTAGCTGTTGTTATAACCTATTTTATATAATATGAATAAAAGATACATAATACTAGATTCTAACGATGAATACGTAAATTCCGTTATTTGGGATGGTAATTTATCTACATGGCGTCCCCCAGAAGGTACCAGAGCGGTTCCCGTAGATCAGGTTGATGTTACCTCGATTATATTAAAGAAGTATACTGCTGAAGAATGGCTAAAGAAATTTGGTTTTAGTTCTTTACAACTTGTAACATTATTAGACTTAGAATCCAAATTACAACAAGCTAATAAAACATCATTAATATTAAAAGCAACAAGGGATTGGCTCAACACCGTTCTGTTAACATTTACTAATAATCCTGAACCGTCAAATAATTGGGAACAGCCACCATATACTTTTGAAGAAGCATCTCGAGATGCTGTTTTAAAGTTATATAATAATTAAGTTTACTATAGACCAACGACTTGTATGATTCTACGACGTTCACCGGCGCAATAATCAATTAAACCTGCAATATAAGATGTGTCAACAGTGGTGAATTGCTCTATATTTAATATATTATATATTTTACAAAAATAGTTGTTTCATAAATAGTTAGATGCAGAATCCCTTGGAGAAGTTCCTGCTGAATCTGGTTGAAAAGATTCAGACAGAAAAAGAATACAAGGAGATTGTAAATAATTCACAAAGTGTTGATGTCAATAAGGATGTTTTTGCCGGATTCATAGAGGGCATAAGCAAAACCATCCGGGAAAACGTACAGATTCCCAGTCTTTCTGTAAAAGAACCGGAACTATCTGAACCGGATCCCTTGGAAAAATTCCTGGGTACACTCAAAGACAAGCTGAAAGAAGTGCCTCCTAAGAAAACTGAAACAACGGTTACTCTTGTTTCATCCGTTCCGGTCGAAAACGAACAACCCCCTAAACAGGAAGGGGATGCGTTTGAAGGTTTTGTAAACAACCTAACTGACATCATCGAGAAAGAAAAAGCAAAACCCCGCAAAAAGAAAATTTTTACGGATGAGGATAATGAAGAAATCAAGGGGAACAAACCCTTCGAAGAACCGGTGAATGATTATGTAAAAATCCTTTCCAGCAACAAAAAGAAAGACAAAGACAAAAAAGAAGAAGAGGATGATGAAGAGGATGAACTGAAAAGTTTTGTCAGCAGTTATGTGAGCAAGGAACTGGCCAACTTCCAAAAAGAAATGGCCGATAAAATGGACGCAACCGAGGACGAGTGGAACAAGAAGCTGGGTTCGTTGGCCGGGGGTGGCGGATCGGTAGCCGTGCAGTATGCCGACGGTGGGGTAATGAATGGAAACTTATCTGTAAATAATCTTTATCCTAACAATGGACTTGGAGAAATAGGGACACCCTCTAATAGATGGGATAGAATATACGCAAATCAAATAGATTCGCTTAGTTCTAATATTGTTGTAGAACTTTCTGGATTTTTTGTTAATGGTGATTTCACAGTAAACGGTGGTATTAGTGCTCTTGGAGGTAATAGTACCCAGTGGAATAGTGTTTATACCTCGTTTAGCAGTAACAGTTCCAAATATGAATCTGTTTATACCACAGTTAATTCTAATAGCTCCAAGTACGAATCTAATTACTCATCGTTCAACAGCAACAGCGCTTCATATAATTCGGTGTTTACAACAGTAAAAACACTCAGCACTCAATGGAAAGAAATAGTAAATGCAAAAGATTATGGAGCAATTGGAAATGGGGTTGCCGATGACACGTCCGCGTTGCAAACAGCTTTAAATTCCATTTCCGGAGGGGTTGTTAAACTGTATATTCCCAAAGGATTATATTATACCACCTCTGAATTAAAAATAGGATCTTACAGCTATATTTACGGGGACGGTATTGGCAGTACCGTGATTAAACTTTCGGCAGGAACATCTGCTTCGCAGAATGTGCTGACCAATGACCAAAACACCAAATCCTATCTGACCAATCTTGGAAACAGAAATATAGTCATCAAGGATTTGGAGGTGGACGGGAATGTGCAAAGGTTCCCGGGAAACTATTCGCCCGGATCATCCACCCGGGGTTGTGGAATCGGTCTGGCCAATGTGGATACGGCAATTCTTGAAAATGTGTATGTGCATGATTGTTGCAATCATTGCATTGACATTGCCGCTTCCCAAAATTCGGTCACTTTAAATCCGTTGGATTATGTGCCGGGTCCGTCCCAAAACATCACGATTCGCAATGCGTCTGTTTCAGGATCTGGAGACGACTGCATCACCACCCATTTCAGCAAAAATATCCTGATAGAAAATCCCTACATCACCGGAAGTCTGGGCACACTAATCCCCACTAATTCAAACGGAATTGAAATTGATGACGGCAGTCAAGACGTGACCATTTTGGGCGGTTACGTGAAAAATTGCATGCGTGGTCTGGAAATCAAGGGTCATGAATTTGCTCCCGCTGCCCGACGAATCCGGGTGTATGGACTGACTGTGGAAAACTGTATGCGGAATTTTGATATTCGTCACATAGGATTTGATTCGGGTGACAGTGCCACGGCATTTGATGTGCAGCTTTACAATTGCACCAGCATATCTCCGGTCAGTTCCAACAATGATCCGGACACCTCTCCCCGGGCGCTTAAAATTTCCAATTATAGCGGCGTGACCGTGAAGGATTTCACGTGCGTGGGATTGTGCGATACCACAAACTTGGTGGCTATTCAGGAAGGAGCCCGCAATGTGTGGATAAACGGATTGAGTTTTCAATCCATATCCGGAAGCAGAACAGGTATCACCGATGCATTTGTTAAAGTGGGAAGTGATGCAATCAAAAATCTGGTTTTTGAAAATTTAAGATTTTGGAATTGTGTGGGCTTACCTTTTTATGCAATCGGAAGCGTTTCTGGCATAAGGATTGACGGGGTTGATGCTTACAGCGATCTGACGCCTGCCCCCGACTTCGTGATCAATTTCAGCTGGGCTCCGGACACGGTTCCGTACACCATCAAAAATGTCACCATACAGGGTTATTTGAGCGCCTACAGTCTGGGCACAAGCAATGCTGATTATCCCGCCGCCAGAAACGTGGAAATATTTGAAAGCATTGTTCCGGCCAATGCAAGCAAAGCTGTCACGGTGGCAAAATATGGATGGCGGGAAGGAACAGGACAAGGACTGAATGCCGGGGTGGGAACCCGGATAGATTTTACTGGAAATATTTATACCGGGGTAAGTGCCCGTCGGGACATACCAGTGGCATTCATAAGCTCTGAAAAAATAAATGCAACAGACACAGATTTATCGTCCAGCTTGAATTTTGGGACGGCCGACAACAATTCCACGGCCGCATCCAAGAAAATGACTATTTTACCTTCAGGAAATGTGGGCATCAATGTAACTAATCCATCCGCCCGATTGACTGTAAGTGGAACCATTAGCAGCAACAATACCATCACTTCATTGAATGGAAACAGCAACCAGTGGAACAGTGCTTATACAAGTTTAAACAGTAATAGTGGAAAATATGAAAGTGTATATTCAACCACAAATTCAAACAGTGCATCATGGAACAGTGTTTACACTTCTACGAAGGACAATAGTGGTAGTTGGAACAGTAACTATACCACTACCAATACTAATTCAGCTAAATGGGAATCTGTTTATACTACAACTAATTCTAACTCAGCTTATTGGCAGTCTACTTCTTTGGCATTTGCTGCAAGTGATGAAACTGTCAATGTTACAGCTGGCAATCAAAAAATTTTATTTACATCGCCCAACAATTTTGTACTTACCAAAGTGAAAGGGGGTATGAATTCACCACCCACTGGCAGTAGCCTTGTTTTCACATTGAGTTCACAAACCAACAACAATACAGCTGCTACCGTTACAATACCTGCAGGTAGTTTGGTTGCAGATTCCTCTGCATTAACATATCAAATAAATGAAAATGATAGAATGTGTATTAATATAACCCAAGTTGGATCTACAACACCAGGTGTTGGTTTAAAGGTTTATCTTATTGGTAGGCTTAGCTAATATGATGCTCACTACCCTATCAAGTCAATACTCAAATCTGATCAGCTTGGTTCTCAGGTTTGGATCTGGCCTGCCATCCGGACTGTTCATAAGATTGTATTGGGCCGTATTCTTTTCATCTTCCGGAATCAGATAATCCCGGTTTGATGCACATCCTGCCAGAATCAGACACAGGAATAACCACCACATGTTTTATTTAAAAACTTATTTAAAAAGTAAACCTTGTTAAATAAAGTTAATGATCAAATGGTTTAAAAATCTGCAGCCGTGGGACCAGATGTTCTGGGCTTTGTTCTTACCTGCAGTTCTTTTTACAATCTGGGGAATAATTGAGTTGTATACCGCTTATTTTCAGGAACTTACACCTCAACATCATTTGGGTTTATTTCTGAGAATATTTTTTCCTTTGAGCCTTGCGCTTTTGGTGACCAGTTTGGAACGTCGGTGCCGATTGCGGCATAATCAGGAATTGAAAGAAAAACTGCAGAATTATTTTAAAAAATAATTATTTGATTCGCACAATCAAACTGAACACATAACAAAGCACCGCACTGCAAATCAGAAAACTTACCAGATCCATGATTTTATTTAGTTGAAAAACCAAGATAATATTATAAGTTATTTTTATGAAATACACTATACTGGACAAAGAGAAACAGGGAATGGTGGAATTTAAGGATCTCAACCCCGGAGATATTTTTAGTTTTTTTGATACCAATAGCCTGAAACGTACCAATCACAGCATCTACATGAAGCTGAAGACCAAAAAAGACAATGCATTTTCTGAAAACGATATTGTGGATCTTACCGACGGCCACCCCTATATTTTTACGGAAAAGAAACGGATTAACCTGAATGATCCGGACGAGGTGCAAGCCAACCGGGTATACAAGTTGGAAATCAAAATGGATGTTGTGGTATGAAACACAAGCTGGAGGAACGGATCACGGAGGAGTATCTACGAAAAAATTTTGAATATAATCCGATTACCGGGTATGTGTTTCGTCTAAAAAAAATTAAGGGATTTGATGGAAAGGAACTGGTGGGCAATAAAAAAGTTTTGAGCAGTGTGAACAGCCGTGGATACATGAACACCAAAATTATGGGTAAATCCTATCCGCTTCATCAAATCGCATGGTATATGCATTACGGAAACATGCCGAAACGTCCCATAGAAATTGATCATATCAACCGCATCAAAACAGATAACCGCATATGTAATCTGCGGGCGGTGAACAGGCGAACGAATAACATGAACAAAAAATTTTATCCTAAATACGGTGTGATTGGAGTGACATGGCGCAAGGACTTAAAACTATATGTGGTCAAACGACAGGTCAATGGCAAAACGGTACATGCTGGATTTTATAAAAAAATAAAAGATGCCAAAAAAAATGCTAAAAAATTAGAACAGAAAACAAAACATATTTTATAATTTAAAAAATTTTATTATCAGATACGCTAGAAAAACGCGAAAAATAATTGTATAAATAATAGGGTGGGTAAACGCAAAAAAAAAGTTAACCATCTGTCTCTGAAGGAATGCGAAGAACTTATTGTAAAAATTGGGGGTATTAAAGAATGCCTTTATGTGCAACATATTTTACAAAGATATAATCAACTTATTGTAAAAAAATCTTTTAAAAAATAAATAATTCTATGAATTGGGAAAGTTTGACCCAGCTTGTCATGGAAACCTACCACGAGTGGAGCGACCTGGAAGTTCCGTTTACACACGATGAAATCAAATACACCGTGATTGGAAGCGTTTCCTACGACACGATTGCCCACGAAAGTTGGTACGATTGGGACATCAACGTGCAGGACATTTACCTGCGCACCCCGCAAAACAAAATGGCCATGAAAATCAGTTTGCCCGACGAGGATCTGACAGATTCAGCCCGCATAGCGTTGCGAGACGATGCCAATGAACGGGCTATCGAAGCCGGACATATTGTAAGCCGTTACAATGAAAGCAAAAACTATGACGAACTGCGTGCAAATTTTGTGTTCCGGGGCATTTCACTTTGCGCATACGGGGACGTGACACTGGGATTGAATGAAGCAGAGGTAAAACTGTATGCCATATTGGACGAGGACGGGGACGAGATTGACAGACCTCTGCCGGAAATCATACGGGATGCCCAGTATGCGCTGCAGGACCGGGCTAATGAACTAGCGCGAGGGTAGTTTCCAATCTTCTACTAAAAAACTTTCCAAGATCTTGTATTCATAATTTTTTTCTATATAAGTATTCAGTATTTTTTTATACTGGGAGTGATTTGAGATTTTGTCTACCGGCATGGTTCCCCAGACAGAATCATAAATCCATAATATTCCCTTGTATTCAAAGACACACACGGCATGTCCGAATATTTTTGCTTTGTTTTTGTTTTGGGCATAGTCGTCTTTGTAATGATAAGTGAAAGCATACACACTACTGTAAAGTTTTGTTTCTAAACTTAGCAGAAGATTGGCACGACTTGCATGAATCATGCTTTCAATGAAACAGCTGTTGGGCAGATCCGTGTAGTAGTGGATTGCCGTCTTTCTGCCTTCCAATATCCCGTAAATGAACGCGCCACATAGACTCAATCCCGTTAAAACAAAAATTAAAAATAGTTTGATTTTAAACCATTTACGCTTTTTTAACAGTTTCAATTTGTTCTTTCTTTTGCTGGGACCCCTTTTTTGCCAAGGCAAACACGATGCAACCAAACAACAAAAGAAACAAAGGGTGTTTCAGGTTCAGTTGAAAGCCGGGGGCAGCATCTGCAACTCATAAGAATATTTATAAAAAAAACAAGTAAAAAACTAAATAAAAAAAAGAGTTGAAAACGGTCCGAGTAAAAAATATAAAATATTACGGCAATGACAAACAGCTGCCTTCTCGCCTGACACTTGACATCAGCAAGTATAACCATATACCAAGGGGATGGGGAAACCTGAACTGCAAGGTGTATCGCGCCATCAAGGAAATGACAGGGCGGGAAGCACGAAGCTGCATAATTGACTGTGAGCCTGCTGGAACCTTATCGTAAGCTGCAGGACAGGGTAAAGGAACTGGAAAAACAGAACCAGATCCTGTTGGAACAGGTTCGCCTGTTTAAAAAGATTTTGTACAATATTGACTTGCCCAAGAGGGTTGTTAAGATAAAAAAATGAATGTGACTTTTCATGATCTGTGTTTCACTTCCGAGGAACACAAGGAACTGCTTTGGACACTGGGCGAACATCGCCGCATATTGCGGGACCAAAGCAAAAACGATCATTCCCGTCATCTTTACAACGTCACGCAAAACCTGATACAAAAACTGGGAGGAACAAGCGATGCAAACCACACCAATCAACCTGAACTTTCCAACAATGAAGAAGGACTTTGTGCCACCGGACAGTTCATACTGAACAAATTCAAGCGATTGGAACGGGAACGCAAGGATTGGAAGAAGCTGGCCAAAAGCATGTATGTGGTATTGAGCCGGGTGAGGAAACCCCACCCAAAGAAGCTGCTGGAAAAGTATCTGCAGATCAAACACAAATACAGGAAAAACTGGTGAAACTGTTTCTGAGCCATATTTTATATTATATGGGAGACTTTATCAGCCGCACCATTATGCGGGCAGGGATAGGATATCCCCTGTACAATCGGGTCATGCTGCTGAGCAGTGATCTGGATACCGAGGGCAAACTGTGGAAACCCGTCAAAAAGAAAAGGAGCAAAAAACGATGAGCGGATTCTTCATCATCAAGCAAGGCAAACGCAACGGCAAACCGTCCTGGGACGTGATGGAACACAACAACCGAAGTCCGGCCGAGGGATTGCACGTGGCCACTTTTGAAAACAAAGAGATGGCCGAAAATTACGTGCGCACCTATTTCGACAAGGATGATGTCACTCGAAGCAGTTACTACGATCAGCTGGACAAACAAAACCGAAAGGAAAAGCAAACATGAATCCGGAAACATACTTCACCCAGTGGGAACTGGACTTTGCACTGAGCCATCTGCAGGAACAACTGGAATGGCACATGGACGAAATGAGCATTGAAAATGACGCGGGGAACAAGTTGGAGAAGCTGAAAAGCAAGCTGGATCATTACTTTCACGAACTGAAAAATGAGGCATGAGATTTTTGCGTTAGTTTTTTTGGACCAAAAGCCGAAACACACTGAGAATCAACACAAAATCAGGGTGGATAGAAAAAATTTTTTCAAATTTGATATATTGACAAGTCTCGGTCAAACTGTTATAAACAGATCATGACACTAAGCGAATATCAAAAAGCCGCCAACAGTACCGCTATATTTCCCAAAGATATGGCTGTGCCTTATACTCTTTTGGGATTGAGTGGAGAGGTGGGCGAGGTTTGCAACAAATACAAAAAGATTATCCGAGATAAAGGAAACGTGGTGCGGGAGGAAGACCGACAACAGTTGCAGGATGAACTGGGTGATGCGCTTTGGTATCTGGCCACATGTCTTTCCAGCCTGGGATTGGATCTGGAACAAACTGCGGCCACCAATCTGAATAAACTGTTGTTGCGCCAAAAGCGGGGCACACTGCGCGGAAGCGGAGACAAACGATGAACGTTGAATATTTTACCAAAATACTCAAACATGATCATGAAGCCACGCTCAAGCTGTTTCCGGACACCCAGAAGCAAATGGTCATACATGCGGCCTTTGTGAAGCTGGCAGCACTGTATGATGACAAAACAAACGCTCCTGTATTCAAACTGGCCCTTGAAAATGATCTTAAAAATTTTATAAAAATTAAAATGAAAGAGGGTAAAGATACCGATTATTTTAAAAGTTTTGAGAATGTATTGAATGAGAGTGCGGATAATTTTATAATAAAATACAAGAAACAGATGGCCAGTCGTATTCTTTACCGGTTGCAAAAGGATAATGTGCAGGTGGAGGATCAATACATATTGAGCGCTCTTAAGATAAATGAGCAGGATTTGAAAGGGGCGCGGGTGCTTATGGAAGAGTATAAAAAGAAATATTCAATCTGAATATTAAGTTATAAAAATAATTTTCATTTTTTGTCCCATTCCACCAACCCCAGCTTGCATCGCAGTTCCAGCAATTGTTTTATGGTTTTGCAATCCTTTATTTTTTGCAAATTGTTCCCGTTGTTTTTCTTTTGGCAGGCATATTGAACGAGTGTTTTTTGTTTGCACTTTTCCAAATCATCCATAAAAATATTTAACTAAATAATATCATATGCGCCATTTTTTTATCCCTGCTTACAAATCTTCGGCTGTCCCACCTTCCTTTTTTTCGGGATCAAACGCCCTTCAAAACTCGTTCCTTAATGTAGATTCCAACGCTGGACAAAGTACGCTTGAGAATTGGAACGGAGTCTTCATCTGCAATAGCTGGAGACACTTTTCTCCAACTTTTACCAACACTTCCAATTATCAATCGCTGGCACTTAAATATTTTTTAAGAGCCCAGGAGCCAAACGATGCCCTCAGTTCAGGGAGTCCGTTACAGAATAGGGTTGTCCAGATGAACGGGATAGGGTCAACACTGATTGCTTTTAACGCACTAGACAGGGTGACATCACCACCGATGAAACAGATAACCAACACGGTTTCTGGAACCACAAGTTCATCATCGGACTGGACAAAATACGAGATGATACAAACCGTATCCATACCTGCAGGTTCCACAACAATGTCTTTTGGGGCAATGGTAAAGGTTAGGCAGTCGGATGACCTTAGACCTCTTAACTTTGGCGGGATCTATGTCTATTCTGGAACGGGCCAAACTTGGTCGGTAGACCACGCCAGCATATGCGGAAGCTCTGTTCCAAGCCTTCTGGGTGGAACAAGCGATTACACGACCTATTCCTCCGGAACCTTGGCCAGCTTTATGTGGACTGGGCTTAACCTGGATGGTTCAAATCGTTTTAATAGTACCCTTAAGCTTCGTAAACGTTCCCAAGAACTGTCAACTGCATACTATGACTGGAGACAGCTTTCGGTCATCACGACCCTGCCAAGAGAAACGCCTAACGATGGTAGAGTGGGGTTTTCAATGTACTTTGCGGAAAATCATACCTACCTAAATAATTCCGGCATTCCTAGCGGTAGCATCTGGTTTTATAATCCATACATAATCTTCGCTTAACAACACCTTCGGTGCTTAATTTTGAATTAAATAAGGTTATGCGCTCACGGCCGTGAGCTTTTAATAAGGAGTGCTAAAAGCCGGAACCGGACTGCTTTGAACCGGCAACACAACGCTGTTATCCGGTTTTTCATTCTCTCCACTATCTGTTCTTAAACTCAAAAGAAGCGTTTCAATGCCCATGGTGGAAAGATTAACTGTTTCATCCTCGGGATAAACTGTGACGGTTTGATCATTTATTTTGAAAATGATAGGAACTTTGTGACCACTGATTCTTGCCACCACTTCACCCCCCCTATTCTTTTCAAAAACCAAAACGGTACCTTCATCGGCCTTGGAAAGGAAAGCTATATTAAAGCATAGTATTAATGCGTATAAAAGATTTCTCATGAGGATATGACAATTATAAGGGCAGGATGTTAGAAAAAAATATATAAAATATTGACAACATCCCCTCCGGCCTCATCATAAGGACCATGAGCAAATACACCTTCACATCCGACTTTGTGCCCGATCAACTGGACCGGGTCAACACTGCCACCCGCATCACCCATGAATTTGAAGCGGAAAGCTTGGATCTTGTGTTGAGTCAGTTCACGGACTTTCTGCGGGGCTGTGGATATCATTTCAAAGGAACCGTGCTGGTGGTGGACGATTATCCGGTTGAGGAAGAGAAATAATGCAAAGGAAAATCAAGTTCGTTGATCCGCCCAGCGAATGGAAGTATGGGTTTCCCGCCGTCTACGATGAAACAAAGGATGGAACTTTGCCGCAGTTTTTGTTAAAAAAGGGTTATCCGGAAAAGGACATCCCGTTTGCACTGCTGCACATGCGCAGCTGGATCGAGGAACAGCCTGAAAAATAACGGTTACAATTTAGGTTAAAACATGCAGCAATTGCTTTTGTTCAGTCTGAGCGCCCACGCCCCCGCGCCCCCATTATTTGTTCCCAGCCTTGAAGAACGGCGCAAGGAATATTACCAAAAAAACAAAAAAAGAATATCCCAAAAACAAATGGAATATAAAAGAAAAAACAGGGAAAAGGTAAAAAAATGGAGCAGGGAATACAAACAAAGAAATTGGGAAAGACTAAAGGAAACAATCAATGAAAGACAAAGAAAAAAATATGCATCTGATCCGGAAAAATACAGGCAACTGAGCAGAGATTGGAGAAAAAATAATAAGGAAAAATACAAGCAATTAAAGAAAACATGGGACAAAACATACAGCGAAAAACACAAAGAAAAGATTAAAGAGTATAGAAAACAATTTCGCATACAGAATCGAGAAAAAATAAAACAAAAAGAAAAAGAATATTATAAAAAAAACAAGCAAAAACTTCTTCAAAATCATAAGATTTATTGTAAAAATAACCGGGAAAAACTGGAAACTGCCCGTAAAATTTGGTATGAAAAAAACAGGGAAAAAATTCAGGAGAAAAACAAGAAATACCGAATAAAAAATAGGGAAATTATATTAAAAAAACAAAAGATATATCGCGATACTATCTTGAACAAACAAAAGCATAGTGAATACAAAAAAGAATGGTATCTGAATAATAAACAAAGAATATTGCAAATGAGAAGTGAATATCGAAAACACAACAAAGAAAGAATACAAAGAAACCAAAGAATTTGGTCGGAAAGAAAAAGAAAAAACGATCTTTCTTTCCGTTTGTTTCATAACATGAGCACAGTTTTTCGTATTTTTTTTAAAAAAATAAATGAAGAAAGACCACACAAACGAAGTGATTATTTTGAATATAATTTACAACAATTGAAACAAAGACTGGAAAGCACATTTAAAAATGACATGAACTGGCACAATTATGGAACCTATTGGCATATTGATCATATAATTCCTATTAATTATTTTGTAAATAAACACAGAATAACCAACAATCCAATTGAAAAACAACAATTGATAAAGGAATGTTGGGCCCTGAGCAACCTGCAAGCACTGGAAGGCAAAAAGAATAGCCAAAAACAAGATCTTATGCCAGACGGAACAAGGGCCCGATATTTGAAATAAAAAGATGCCAAATGAAAGGTTTTATTATCAAAATACTAGGCTATATGCTGATAATAGCGGGATGTTTATTGATTGGGATTTTGGAAATAACCACCCAAACCACCTATAAAATAACCATTTTTAAGGAAAAAATAGGGGGTATACAGGAAAAAAAGGGGTTATAAGAGGAAAAACTTAAAGTAAACCCCTGTTATCCCTCAGAGAAAATAAGATATAAGAAGGTTTGTTTAATTGTTTAGAGGGAGGAAATGGCCCGGGCGGGCAAGTTTCCGTGCAATAAACATGCATATGACGCAAGATATTTCATAAAAAAGGGCAGGGAATTATTGTCAAAATAAATTATAAATACTGACCCCTCGGCAGTTTGCCGCTGTTA
>Ga0194133_10005823_pt1 | contig 15514 bp, 10 predicted proteins | sample TA2KigOf40mmetaG_FD_155448 | JGI IMG/M metagenome (GOLD analysis project Ga0194133, IMG submission 155448) | Freshwater microbial communities from Lake Tanganyika, Tanzania - TA2015055 Kigoma Offshore 40m | ecosystem: Environmental > Aquatic > Freshwater > Lake | place: Tanzania: Lake...
AACCGGACACTACTGGCTGGGCCGATTGAAGGAACGCTTCTGGCGGGCATCGCAGGCATTCGACGTCACAATCAGGAATCTGCCGCAGCCGATCGGGAAGCAGCATCTGGAAGTGACCTGGGTCCGCAACGAGAAGTTCCACGAGCGGTCGCAACTGGTCGATGGCTGCTACCTCCTGCGGACGAATCTCACCGGCGTCGATCCGGCCACGCTCTGGAAGCGATACATCCAACTCACCGAGGCGGAATGGGCCTTCAGGATCGCGAAGGACGAGCTGGCGATTCGGCCCGTATGGCACCAGAAGGAGGACCGCGTGCGGTCTCACGTGCTCATCTGCTTCCTGGCGTATGCGATGTGGAAGACGCTCGCCGGCTGGATGAAAGGCGCCGGCCTGGGGGATGCCCCCCCACGCTCCTCTACGAGTTCGCAAAGATCAAAAGCGGCGACATCGTCCTGCCGGCCGGGTCAGCCGGTGGCATCCGCACCACGGTGCGCTTGCGGCACGTGACGGAGCCGGAGGCCGAGCAGAAGACGCTGCTGCACAGGCTTGGGCTGACACTTCCCAGGCGGCTGAAGCGGCTCGACAGCACCGCGCAAATGGAGTGACGACTTTGACCCCGAATTCACGTGAATCCCGGGCTTTACGCTCCCAGGTGCGTAACTTGGGCTAGGCTCTGTCTGAAAACGCTGCTCGGCCGTCTGCTTGGTCTTTTTGAGCAGCTCTTCGTTGGCCTCGCCCGCCGTATCGCCTTGCGCGCAGGACCCGTCTCTCGGCAGCCTGGAAGCCAGCCGGCCGCTCGGCATCTCCAGGGGCCGGTCTGGCCGCCGCTGGGATTACTTGGGACGCGTCGGAGCGGCCGCCGGCCTGCGGCCCGACTTGGCGGCCATCTCGGGGCACGACTCCGCCACCAGCCGCGTCATGGTGTTGAGCGACACGCCGAGCAGCGCCGCCGCCTGGCCGCGATGACCGGACGTGAACGCCATCGCCTGCCGCACGGCCAGCCGGCGGAGTTCGTCGAGATTGAAGATCGGAACCCGTGGCTCGTTGGCGACGGCAGGCGCCTGGTCCGGTTCGGCGGTCGTCGCGGCCGGCTGCTCCGCCGGGGCATCGACGATCCGCGCGTCGCCGAGCGGCCGTGCGGCGGGGGCCGCCGCCGCGTCGAACACCTCGGCGAGCACCGAGTCGACCCGGTCCTCGAAGACGTAGACCCGTTGGATCGTCTGGGCGAGCTGCCGCACGTTGCCCGGCCAGGAGTGCCGGGCGAACCGCTCGAGCATCCGCGGCTCGGGCGTCCACTGAGGCCTCCCGTACTCGCGGGCGAAGTGCGCCGAGAAATGCTCGACGAACCGGGGAATGTCCTCCATCCGGGAGCGGAGAGGCGGCACCGCGAGGTGGATCGTATTGAGCCTGAACAGGAGGTCCTCGCGGAAGCGACCGCTGGAGACCTCCGCGTCGAGATCCCGGTTGGTGGCCGCGATCACCTGCACGTCGATCGGATGAGCCTCCGTCGACCCGACCGGCGTCACCTCCCAGCGCTGCAGGACGCGCAACAGCTTGGGCTGGAGGTCGATGGGGAGCTCGCCGATTTCATCGAGGAAGATGATTCCTCCCTCGGCTGCGCGGAAGGCACCCCGCGACGCACCGAACGCGCCGGTGAAGGCGCCCTTCTCGTGGCCGAAGAGTTGGCTCTCGGCGAGATCCGCGACGAGGCCGCCGCAGTTGATGGCGACGAACGGCTTCTCATGCCGCGGCCCGGCGGCGTGGATCGCCCGGGCCACTTCCTCCTTGCCGCAGCCGGTTTCGCCGGTGATCAGGACGGAGCAGTCGAACGTCGCCACCCGGGCGATGTTGTCCTCGAGCCGGCGAACCGCCTCGGACGTGCCGCTGAGCCGGGGCCACCGCTTCTCGGATCGCCCGGCCAGGCGCCCGGCCGCCCTGGCAAAAGGGGACGCCGGCTGCTGGTCGAGTTGGTCTGAGGATGCTTGCGACGCTTGCATGTGTCGCGTGGACCCCTGAATTCCCCGGCCACGGGGCGTAATCGAGCATCCTACATCGTTTCACAAAAAATGCGAATTCGATTCGCAGTTTTTGCATATTGGATCAGTCGGGGGGTATTCGGCCGGGGTATCGCCCTCGGTCCAGCCTGCCCGATGCTCGGTTTTTCAGGCCAGTGGCCGCGGAGGGTGACGCCGCGGCCGGTTTGCGGGATATCTTCGGGGGGGTGTCTGTCCGTACCCTGCGCCGCCGCGGTGATCTCCGGCATCCTGTCTCCTGTGAACGTGCGTCCATGATGATCGGCGTCGAACCGTGGGGCAGCCCGGACTGGGTCGCGCGGGCACGAGTCGTGATTGCCTCCTTTCGGCGGCGTCTGGGTCGGGACCTGCTGACCACGTCGGGCTCCGACCTGGTCGCGGCGGAGGCGCTGTTCCGCGCCCCGTTCGTGGTGGTGGCCCACGGAACGGAGCCAGATCCGCTGCTCACCTATGCCAATGCCCTCGGCTTGCGACTCTGGGAGATGGATCCCGACACGCTGGCCCGCACGCCGTCACGGTTGACCGCGGAACCGGTGCACCGGGACGAGCGGGCGAAACTCCTGGAGCGGACGCACAAGCAGGGGTACGTCGACGACTATGCGGGCATCCGGATCTCGCGGACGGGCCGGCGGTTCGCCATCGAGCGGGCGATCGTCTGGAATCTCGACGACGACACCGGCCGGTATGTCGGCCAGGCGGCCATGTTCCAGACCTGGTCACCGCTCGGCCGCGCGCCTTGAATACGTTCCACAGTCAGTCCCTCACCAGGAGCCTCACCGATGCGTTTTCCTTCACGTGCCATGATCGCAGTCGCCATCGCCGGTTGTGCGACGGCAGGTGGATTCGCCAGAGCCGGCTCGCCCCTGACGGGCACCATGAAGGCGATCGACGGCACCGAGGTCGACCTGGCCTCCTTCGACGGCAAGGTGGTCCTGGTGGTCAATGTCGCCAGTCGCTGCGGCGCGACACCGCAGTACGCCGGCCTGCAGAAACTCTACGATACCTACAAGGACCGGGGACTCGTGGTGCTCGGATTCCCCGCCAACGACTTCGGCGCCCAGGAACCCGGCACCGAGTCCCAGATCGCGAAGTTCTGCTCGTCGAAGTACGGCGTCACGTTTCCGATGTTCGCCAAGATCACCGTCAAGGGAGCGGGGCAGCCCCCCCTCTACAAGGCGCTGACGGCGACGGCCGATCCGCCAGGGGATATCGGCTGGAACTTCGAGAAGTTTCTCGTGGGTCGCGACGGGGCGGTGATCGGCCGCTTCAAGACCCGCGTCGCGCCGGATGACCCGGCGCTCGTCGCCGCGATCGAGTCGGCGCTGGCGACCAAGTAGCGGACCGTACTTCAGGCCGCCTTGGCGGATGGCCTGGCGGCCGCCCGTCCGCCGCCGATCGTCCGACGAACGACCCAGGTCGGCCGCCCCTGCGACTCGCGGTAGCCGCGGACCACGTATTCGCCGACGACCGCGACCGCCGCGGTCTGGACCGCGCCGACGAGACACGCGACCGCGGTGATCGCCGCGATCGTGGGCTCGCGGCCGGTGCCGGCGGCCGACATCCACCACGATCCCGTGGCCACGGCCGCAGCGGCTCCGCCGACGAGGGCCAGGCCCGCGGTGGCGACCCACGTCAGCCGCACGGGAGCGTCGGATGAGAGGATCAGGGCGTCGGCCGCGAGTTTCAGCAGCTTCCACGGCGAGTACTTCGTCTGGCCCGCCAGCCGGGCGTGCCGGTCGTACCAGACGGGCTCGTGGCGGAATCCGGCCCAGGGCACGAGGCTGCGGAGGTAGCGCCGCTTCTCCGGCAGGGCCACGACCGCGTCGGCGACGGCCCGGTCGATGAGCTTGAAGTCGCCGGTGTCGACGGGCATCGGATAGGGCACGAGTCGCGCGAACATGCGGTGAAAGAGGCTCGCCGTGAGGAGTTTGAATCGCGTCTCACCGTCGCGGGACCGCCGCCGCCCGTAGGCCACGTCGACCCCGTCCTGCCAGCGGCGGACCATCTCGAGGATCACCTCCGGAGGATCCTGGAGATCGGCATCGGTGATCACGATCGCATCCCCGTGGGCCGCCGCGAGGCCGGCCGACATCGCGGCCTGCTGCCCGAAGTTCCGGGCGAGTTCGATCACCTGGACCCGGGCGTCCCGCGCGGCGATCGCCTCCAGGCGGGCAAGCGTCTGGTCGCGGCTGCCGTCGTCGACGTAGAGCACCTCGAAGTCCATGCCCGACCGGGGCAGAACCTCCGCCAGCCGGGCGTGGGTGGCCTCGATCACCTCCTGCTCGTTGTGGCAGGGAATCACGACCGAGAGCAGGCCGCGGACGGCGCGGGACGGGGCGTGGGACGGGGATTCCGGCGGGGTGGAGTGGTCGGTGGAGCGGGTCGACGTCATCGCGTCACCTCCGGGGTCGCAGCCGTGCGGCCGTGATCGCCGCTGGCGCTGCCCACCGCGATCACGTCGTGGCGGCGGAAGACGGAACGGGTCCGCGCCCGTTCGCCGCACCCGGACGGCAGGCGGTCGCGGATCGAGGCGTATTCGTCCTCGGGCACCAGCAGCACCGCATCGGGACCGGACCGCAGGAAAGCCGCGACGGAGGCGAGGTCGCCGTCGGCGATCCGGGTCACCGGCTGGTGGGCGTAGAACACGACGTTCGGACTCGGCAGCACGTACGTTCCGATCCGGGCCCCCCCCGGAGCGGCTCGCAGGCCCGCGACGAAGGCCGGCAGGGTGTTGGCCTTCGCGACCCGCGCCTGGGCGGGGCCGACCATGGCGCCGGCGTAGACCAGGCCGGTGATGCAGAACGTCGCCAGGGCCGCCATCGGCCGCCGGCCGGCGTGGTGCCAGCAGGCAGCCGCCCCGATCAGCGGCACGATGCCGACGACCGCCGCGGACCCAGCCGCCGGGATGCCCAGCCGACCGGCCAGCACGAGCGTGGCTGCGGTGGCGACGCCTCCGAACGCGAGGCACGCCACGCCCGTCGTGAGCCACCGGGGATGTGGCCAACCACTCGCGGTCGCGCGCCGCACGGCGTCGACGGCGATGACCGCCACGAGGAGGGCGGCGGCCGGGTAGGCCGGCAGCACGTAGTTGGGCAGCTTCGTCGCCGCCGCCGAGAAGCCCCCCACCCAGACGGCGAGCCAGACCAATGACAGCAGCATGCCTGCTCCGGCGGGTTCCCGGTCGTCGTGCCGCCACGTCCGCCAGGCACCGACCACGACGGCGAACGGGAGAAAGCAGGACCACGGATAGAAGCCGACGAGCATCGTGAGCGGATGGAAGAGGAATCCCCCGCTGTGCTTCTCCATCGGGGCCAGGAACCGGCCGACGTTGTGCACCAAGAAGAACCCCATGGTCCAGGCGCCGTCGGTGCGGAGCGTCACGGCGACGTACCAGGGCAGGGCCGCGGCCAGCGCGGCGAGGGTGATGGTGATCGGCCGCAGGCTGCGGGCGGCGTCCACCACCGCGGCGGCCGCCGCCGCGACGGTCTCTCCGATCCCGCGCGGCCGCCGTTGGTCCCATCGTCGCCGTGCCGCCAGGCACCAGGCCCAGAGGCCCACGACGGCCAGGGGGCCGATGAAGCCGATCGGGCCCTTGCAGACGACGGCCAGGCCCAAGAGGCCGCCGATGCCCACGGCCCGGCCGAGCCCCGGCCGCCCGAGGCCCTCCATCGCCGTCGGCGTGATCGCCTCGGCCAGGAGCACCGTCGACCACGTGACCAGCGCCGTGAGGATCGCGTCCGGCGTGGCCGCGTGCGCCTCGATGGCCACGAGCAGGCACCCGGCGTGGGCCAGCGCCGCCACGACCCCGGTGGTGGAGTCGAACCAGCGTCGCCCGGCTCGCGCCAGGGCCAGCCCGGTGAGCAGCGTGGCGATCATCGAGGGGAGCCGGGCAGCGAATTCCGACTGGCCGAACACGGTCATGCACGCGGCCATGCACCAGTGCATCAGCACCGGTTTGTCCACCGCCAGCGTGCCGTTGAAGCGCGGCACCACCCAGTCGCCGGACTCCACCATCGCCCGGGCGATCGTGGCGAAGCGGGCCTCGTCCTCGTCCCAGAGCGGTGTCGCCGCCGTTCCCAGCGCGAGGGTCGCGAGCGTGGCGACCACCACCAGCGTCGTGTGACGATTCCATGCCATCGGGGAGACCTCGGGGTGTGGGTGGTGGCGTCAGCGGCTGGACGTGAGGGCCGGCACGGCCGCCAGCCGTGGCGCCGCGGCCGGACCGTAGAGGACGACTTCCCGCAGGGTCGGAAACGACGTCGATCGATCGAGGACGGTGTAGTGTTCCGGTAGCGCGTCGGCCACCTGGGATGCGAACCGGGCATCGACGACCACGTGGCCGCCCGGATGTTCCGCGACGAATGCGGCGGCGTCCGCCGGTGCGGTGAGCCCGAGGACCGTCCTGCCGGGTGCCACGCGGCCCCCGTAGAAGACCGCGCTGGCGGGAGCCGCAAACGACGCGATCGGCACGGGTCCTGCCGCCGCCTCGACGGCGTGGAACAGCTGCCGCATGCCACCGGCATGGCCGATGCAGGCGGGGCCGACGGCCATCAGCAGCCCGATCGTGCCCCAGGCCGTCGCCGCCCAGGTCGCGGCGGCCGCGCCGCGGACCTGCGCCGCGTGCAGGGACCACGCGACCACGGCGCCCGCGACGGGCACCACGCCGATCAGGCCGAGCCACTCGCCGCCGCCGGCGTAGCGGCGCGTGACCAGCGGCATGCCGACCGCCAGCGCCACGCCGCAGGCGGCCAGGCATCCCCAGGCGACCCGCATCCACCCGTCGGTCGTCGCCGTCGGCCGGCGGATCCAGGCGGCGACGAATGCCCCGGCAGCCATGGCCAGAGCCGGGTAGGCCGGCCAGACGTAGCCTGGAAGCTTCGTCCCCGAGAGGCAGAACGGCAGCAGCCAGGCAGCCGCCCAGCACGCCGCCAGCCGCATGCCCATGGTCTCGGCGGACCGGGCCGCCACGGCGCTCGCCGCGTGGCCCACGACCAGGATCCAGGCGATCGACCAGGGGAACGTGCCGACGAGCAGTACGACCGGGTAATACAGCAGTGCCGAACCGGAGTGCCCCTCCATCGGGGCCGCGAAGCGGCCGAGGTTGTGGACGAGGAAGAACTCGCGGAGCCACGCTCCCTCGGTGCGGATCGTGACCGCCGCATACCAGGGCATGGCGACGGCCAGCGCGGCCGCGACGATGACCAGGGGCCGCAGGCCGCGCCAGGCGTCGGCGAGCGAACCGGCCAGCCGCCTGCCGAGAGATCCGTCTCGGCCGGGATCGGCCCATGCCTGCCACCAGCAGAACAGTCCCAGGCCGGCCAGCGGCAAGACCAGACCGACGGGTCCCTTCGCGAGCATGGCGAGCCCGCAGGCGCACCCCACGCCCCCCGCCGCGAACACCGACAGCCGCGCGGCGCCGAAGCGCCATGCCTGTCCGTCCGGGCCGGCCACGCGGGCGCCGCGGACGAAGGCCCACAACGCCGCGGTGGTGAAGAATCCGAGCGCCGCATCGGGCGTGGCGGCCCTGCCCGAGATTCCCGTCCACAGGCAGGTGGCCATGACCACGCCTGCCCATGCCGCCGCACCCCGCCCCAGGGCGGCGGCCAAGGATGCCGTCAGCAGGCAGGTGCCGATCGTGAGCAGCGCGGACCCCAACCGGGCGCCGGTCTCGTTGACGCCCGCGACCGCGAAGCCGGCCAGGTGCAGCCAGTTGACCAGGGCCGGCTTCTCGACCCGGAGCCGCCCGTTGAAGGTGGGCACCAGCCAGTCGCCGGATCCGAGCATCGCCAGCGAGCAGGCGGCGTTGCGGGGTTCGTCGTCATCCCAGAGGGGCGGGCCGCCCAGGTTCGGCAGGAGCACGCAGGCGGCAACGCAGGTCACGACCAGCGCGGGCGAACGGGGCAGCCGCATCGGGAGGATCCGTCTCGAGTGGTCGATCGGAGCGTGGCGCGGGGGCCATCGGCAGCCGGTTTCAGGGGGCGGGAGAGTAGGAGTCGGGGGGAACGTGGGTCAAGCCGTCAGACAGGCCGAAAAACAGGCTGTTTGCCGGCCAATCGGGGCGGTTGACCGCCCCCCGGCGACGGGTATGTTCAAGCATCGCCGAAGGCCCGTCGGAACGGTGGCCGAAGCGGGTCCGCGGACGGCCGGAGGCCGGAAATTTGGCAGACGAACAGCAGCCTCCCGCAGGGGGCGACGAGTTGCCCGGCGAGCGTCCCGAGGGTGAGGGGCTGCGCGACATTTCCGGCGGCCGCCTGATCGAACTGCCCATCGAGCAGGAGCTCAAGGACAGCTACCTCACGTACGCGATGAGCGTGATCGTGAGCCGGGCGCTGCCCGACGTCCGCGACGGCCTCAAGCCGTCGCAGCGGCGCATCCTGGTGGCGATGAACGACCTGAAGCTCTCGCCGGGAGCCGCCCGGGTGAAGTGCGCCAAGATCTCCGGCGACACCAGCGGCAACTACCATCCGCACGGCGAGAGCGTGATCTATCCCACGCTCGTCCGCATGGCCCAGGAATGGAACATGCGGCACGTGCTCGTCGACAAGCAGGGCAACTTCGGTTCGATCGCGGGGCTGCCCGCCGCCGCGATGCGATACACGGAGGCCCGGCTCTCGCCGATCGCGGCCCTGATGCTCGACGACCTCGACCTCGACACGGTCGACTACATTCCCAGCTACGACGAGCGGAACACCGAGCCGGTCGTGCTGCCGAGCCGGTTTCCCAACCTGGTCGTCAACGGCGCCGGCGGCATCGCCGTGGGCATGGCGACCAGCATCCCGCCCCACAACCTCGGCGAGGTCTGCCGGGCCCTCGTGGCCCTGATCGACAACCCGTCCCTGTCGATGGGCGAGCTGCTCCAGATCGTGCCGGGCCCCGACTTCCCGACGGGGGGCATCGTGATGGGCCGCGAGGCCTTGATCCGGGGCTACGTGTCGGGCCGCAGCACGATCACGCTTCGGGCCCGGGCCCACGTGGAGGAGTTCGGAAAGAACCGCAGCCGGATCGTCGTCACCGAGATTCCCTACCAGCAGACCCGCGACGCGATCGAGGAGAAGATCGCCGAGCTCGTCAACGACGACCGCATCAAGGGCATCTCCGCGATCCGCAACGAGAGCGACCTCAAGGAGCCGGTGCGGCTGATCCTGGAACTCAAGCGGGATGCCGATCCCGACGTCGTCCTCAACCAGCTGTACCAGTTCTCCCCCCTGCAGACGTCGTTCTCGCTGATCTTCCTGGCGCTCGTCGACGGCAAGCCGCGGATCCTCTCCTTCAAGAACATGCTGGAGGAGTTCCTGCGGCACCGCACCACGGTGATCCGCCGCCGCACGCAGCACCTGCTGGCGAAGGCCCGCAGTCGAAAGCACACGCTGGAGGGTCTGCTCGTCGCCCTCGCGAACATCGACGAGGTGATCAAGATCATCCGGTCCTCCAAGTCGCAGGCGGAAGCCAAGGAGCGGCTCTGCCAGCTCCAGGCTCCGGCGGCACTGCTGGAGCGGGCACTGGGCGCCGACGGGTTCGCCGTCCTCCAGGAGGAGCGGGGTGCGGCGGAGACCTACGGGCTCTCGCCCGTGCAGGCCGACGCGATCCTGCGGCTCACGCTCGGGCAGCTGGTGAACCTCGAGCAGGAGAAGCTCGGCGGCGAGCACCGGGAGCTGCTGGCGAAGATCGGCGAGTTCCGCCGCATCCTCTCGAGCGAAGCGAACGTCAAGGCGCTGATTCGCGAGGAGTTGCTCGAGCTCGAGGCGAAGCACGGCGATGAGCGGCGGACCGAGATCAGCGGCGAAGCGGGGGACATCCGCGACATGGCCGAACTGATCACCGAGGCGACGATGGTGGTCACGATCACCCGGACCGGCTACGTCAAGCGGACGCCGGCCGACGTCTACCGGGCGCAGCGCCGTGGCGGCAAGGGTCTCAAGGGGGCCAGCGTCGACGAGGAAGACCCGATCGAGCACCTGTTCGTGGCCAGCACCCACGACTGGCTGCTGGTGTTCACCACGCTCGGCAAGGTGTTCTCGATGCGGGTCTTCGAGCTGCCGGAGCTGGCCCGCGATGCCAAGGGGCGGGCCCTGGTCAACCTGCTGGAGTTCGAGCAGGGAGAGAAGGTGGCCGACTGCCGGGCCGTCGGCGGCTTCGACGACCCCAACCAGTTCCTGATGCTCGCCACGCGGAGCGGGATGGTGAAGAAGACCGCCCTCGAGCAGTATCGCCGCCGCAGGACCAAGGGCCTGATCGCCGTCAAGCTCCGCGAGGGAGACGAGCTCGTCGACGCGGTGATCACGAAGCCCGGAGACGAACTGGTGCTCGCGACCGCCAAGGGGATGTCGATCCGATTTCCCGAAGGGGACGCGCGGCCGATGGGCCGCGACACGAGCGGCGTCCGGGGCGTCAAACTCGGCGCGGGCGACCGGCTGGTGGGCATGGTGGTGGCCGACACCGACGCCACGCTGCTGACGGTCTGCGAAAACGGCTACGGCAAGCGGACGCCGTTCGGGGCCGGCACGCCCGTGTCGGGTCCGGCACCCGGCGAGGAAGGCGAGGAACCGGTCGACGTCGAGGCTCCGGAGGTCGCCGCGGACGAGACGGACGGCGACGCTTCCTCCAGCGGCATGCGGTACCGCACGCAGCGGCGGGGCGGCAAGGGGATCCGCGACATCAAGGCCACGGCCCGGAACGGAGCGGTGGTGTCGATCGTGGCCGTCCGCGACGAGGACCAGGTGCTGATGATGACGGCCCGGGGGAAGATCCAGCGGGTCAACGTGCGGGAGATCCGGCCGATGGGCCGCAACACCCAGGGGGTGCGGATCATGCGGGTCGACGACGGCGATGCCCTGGCCGCCGTGGTGCCCGTGCCGCCGAGCGAGCAGGAGGAGGCCGACGCCCCGCTCCCCGACGCGGGCCCCGAGGCGTCGTGATCGTGCGTGAGCCGGCGTGCCGGGCAGCGGCCGGAATCTTGAATCGTGAGTGAGCGTGAGGCGAGCAGAGGTGTGAAATGCGGATCACGGTGGTGGGGACGGGCTACGTCGGCCTGGTGACGGGCACCTGCTTCGCCGACAGCGGCAACGCGGTCACCTGCCTGGACATCAACGCCGAAAAAATCGCCCGCCTGGACAAGGGCGAGATCCCGATCTACGAGCCCGGCCTGGAGGAGCTCGTGCAGCGGAACGCGAAAGCCGGCCGGCTGCGGTTCACCACCGACACCGCCGCCGCCGTCAGTGGTGCCGAGGTTGTGTTCCTGGCGGTCGGCACCCCGCCGGCGGCCGACGGGTCCGCCGATCTCACCGCGCTGTGGAAGGTGGTCGAGTCGATCGGCCCGCACCTCGACCCACGGGCCGTCGTCGTCACCAAGAGCACGGTGCCGGTGGGCACCGCCGCGGGCATCGAGCGGCGGCTGAAGGCCGCCCTCGGGCGTGATTGCCGCGTGGCCAGCAACCCCGAGTTTCTCAAGGAAGGCGCCGCGATCGAGGACTTCCAAAAGCCCGACCGCGTCGTCGTGGGAGTCCGGTCCGCCGACGTGGCCGAGATCCTGCGGTCGCTGTATGCGCCCTTCCTGCGCACGGAGAACCCCTTCCTGGTGATGTCGCCCGAGAGTTCGGAGATGACGAAGTACGTCGCCAACGCCCTGCTGGCGACGAAGATCAGCTTCATCAACGAGGTGGCCAACCTCTGCGAGCGGATGGAGGCCGACATCGACGACGTCCGCCGGGGCATCGGCCACGACAGCCGGATCGGATTCGCATTCCTGTTTCCAGGCGCCGGGTATGGCGGAAGTTGTTTTCCGAAGGACGTCCAGGCACTGGCCTCGATGGCCCGCAGCCGGGGGCTCGCCCCGCGGATCCTGACCGCCGTGCACGAGACCAACCTCGCGCAGAAGCAGGTGCTCGGCCAGAAGATCTCCGCGCACTTCGGCGGAAACCTGGCGGGCAGGCACGTCGCCGTCTGGGGGCTGGCGTTCAAGCCCCGAACCGACGACGTCCGCGATGCGCCGGCGATCGACCTGATCGAGCGGATGCTGGCCGGCGGAGCGGAGGTGAGCGTCTACGATCCCGAGGCGATGGACAACGTGCGGGCCATCTACGGAAACCGCCTCCGGTATGCGCCGGGAGCGCTCGAGGCGCTCGATGGGGCCGACTGTCTCGCGATCGTCACGGAGTGGGGCGACTTCCGGCGGCCCGACTTCGACGCGATGGCCGCGCGGATGAAGTCACCCACGATCTTCGACGGGAGGAACCTCTATTCGCCTCCCGAGATGAAGGCTCGCGGCTTTGCCTACCACGCGATCGGGAAGGCGTCCGTCTGACCGGACTCGGCGGCGCGTGCCGCGGGCCTGGTCGCCGGCCGGGGCGATGAAGGCTTTCGGCCGGCGCTCGTTTGACACGCGCCAGGCGGCAGGGTTCAATCGTCGCGCAGGGCAGCGAACAACTTCGTGGCCGTGCGCTGTCGCCCGCACCCCCGACCCCCTCGTCCCGGAGCGCCTCGACCGTGAAGCGACCACTCGTCCCGGCGATGTTCGTCGTCGCCCTGTCCCTCGTTCTCCCGCTGCTCGCCGGCTGCGGCGGAGTGCCTGAGAATCCCGAGGCCCCGCCGGGCGGATTCGCGAACATGTTCTACATCCTTTGGTGGCTCGTCGGCGTCGGCGGCTCGGCCTTGGCGCTCTTTCAGGCGTGGCAGTTCTTCCAGTGGATGGAGGCCCAGCCGGCCGGCACGCAGAAGATGATCGACATCGCCGGCTACGTGCGGACTGGGGCCGACGCCTATCTCAAGCAGCAGTACAAGGTCGTGGGCTGGGCGTTCCTGGCCATCTGCGTGCTGCTCCTCTGGATGGCCCTCGGACTCGGCGTGCAAAGCCTGTGGGTGCCCTTTGCGTTCCTGTCGGGAGGTCTGTTCTCCGGGCTGGCCGGCTGGTTCGGCATGAAGACGGCCACGCTCGCCAGCAACCGGACGGCCGCGGGCGCCGAGCGGTCGCTCAACGAGGGGCTGCAGATCGCCTTCCGCTCGGGGGCGGTGATGGGCCTGACGGTCGTGGGGCTCGGGCTGCTCGACATCATGCTCTGGTTCTTCATCCTCTACTGGCTGGTGCCGATGCTCGGCTTCAAGCCGCTGTCGCTGGAGGAGATCACGGTCACCATGCTCTGCTTCGGCATGGGCGCCAGCACGCAGGCACTGTTCGCCCGCGTCGGCGGCGGCATCTTCACCAAGGCGGCCGACGTGGGCGCCGACCTCGTGGGCAAAGTCGAGCACTCCATTCCCGAGGACGATCCGCGGAATCCCGCCACGATCGCCGACAACGTGGGCGACAACGTGGGCGACGTGGCGGGCATGGGGGCGGATCTCTACGAGAGCTACTGCGGCTCGATCCTCGCCACGGCCGCGCTGGGCGTGGCGGCGTTCAGCGGCGACGGCGCGATGCAGCTCAACGCCGTGTTCCTGCCGATGGCGATCGCCGCGGTCGGCACGCTCCTCTCCGTGTGGGGCATCTACCAGGTCCGCACGCAGGAAGACTCGTCGCAGAAGGCCCTGCTCGCGGCCCTGGCCAGGGGAATCAACTTCTCGACCATCGCCATCGTCGCCGCCACGTTCGTGATCACGTTCCTGCTGATGCGGGGATTCTCGCACCTGGGCATCGCGGTCTCCGTGATCGTGGGCCTGGTGGCCGGCTGGCTGATCGGCAAGTGGACCGAATATGCCACGAGCAACGAGTATGCCCCGACCAAGGAACTCGCCGACCAGGCCCTGACCGGCCCCGCCACGATCATCATCGGCGGCGTGGCGGAGGGGATGCTCTCGACCTGGGCCCCGGTGCTGATCACGGGCGTGGCCACGCTGCTGGCCTTCGGCTTCGCCAATGGGTTCGACTTCACCGATCCCAACGCCTTCGCCCTGGGCCTCTACGGGGTGGGCATCGCGGCCGTCGGCATGCTCTCGACGCTCGGGATCACGCTGGCGACCGACGCCTACGGCCCGATCGCCGACAACGCCGGCGGCAACGCCCAGATGGCGGGCCTGCCCGAGGTCGTCCGGGAGCGGACCGACGCCCTCGACGCGCTGGGCAACACGACTGCCGCCACCGGCAAGGGATTCGCGATCGGCTCGGCGGCGCTGACGGCGCTGGCGCTGCTGGCCGCCTACGTCGAGGAGGTGCGGATCGGCTTCGAGCGCTGGGGCAACGCCGCCGTCGTCACCCGGGACGGCGTCCAGGAGGTCGCCGCGGGGGGGAAGAAGCTCGCGGCGGGAGACTGGGTGAAGATGGCCGACCGGCTCGTGCTGTCGGCGGGCGAGAAGGCCGAAGACAACCGCGTGTACATGGTGCTCGACCCGGCGGTGCTCGACGGCCGCAAGGGCCGCGACGGCAAGGAGATCCTGCCGCCTGCGGTGACCGGCATGGCTGGCGCCGTCCGCGGGGCCGTGGCCGCGGAGGCTCCGGCACCGGACCTGGTGGCCCGGCTGATCAACGAGAACCGGATCGCGGACGTGAAGCGGGCCACGATGCAGGACTACATGCGGTTCTACGACGTCACGCTGATGAACCCCAAGGTGCTCGTCGGCATGTTCGTGGGTGCGATGAGCGTGTTCGTGTTCTGTGCGCTCACCATGAAGGCCGTGGGACGGGCTGCCAAGGGCATGGTGGAGGAGGTCCGCCGCCAGTTCCGTGAGAAGCCGGGCATCATGGAGGGGACCGAACTGCCTGACTACGCCGCCCCGGTCGCGATCAGCACGAAGGCTGCCCAGCGGGAGATGGTGCTCCCCTCGGTCCTGGCATTGGCGGTGCCGGTTGTGACCGGACTCCTGCTGGGTGTCAGTGGCGTGCTCGGCCTGCTCGTCGGCGGCCTGACGACCGGCTTCTGCGTCGCGGTCTTCATGGCCAACTCCGGCGGCGCCTGGGACAACGCCAAGAAGCACATCGAGGGGGGCGTGCACGGCGGCAAGGGAAGCGACGCCCACAAGGCGGCCGTGGTGGGCGACACCGTCGGCGACCCCTTCAAGGACACCAGCGGCCCGAGCCTCAACATCCTCGTGAAGCTCATGAGCATGGTGAGCGTGGTGGTGGCCGGCCTCGTCGTGCGCTACTCCCTCGAGGCCCTGGGGATCTTCTAGGCCTTAAACAAGCGAATACGAAGCGGCCGTTCCTGCCATTGTGGCATGATCCGCGTGCGCAGACTTTTCCCTTCCGGCGCCGTGAGTGCCGTTTGCGTGGCTCGGGTTGTCGGAAGTCTCATGTCGATCTCGGCTGCACGTCGTGCGGTCAGGGGTGATTGGGGACCGGAGCATCCGAACTCCGGCTTCATGAAGCGTCGTCAGCATCGCAGCGGCGTACGCAGCTGATCGAGCAGCCGGAAGAAGACGTGCTGCCACGGGTTCCACGACAAGAGGCGGAACACGATCCGCCTGCCCGTCGAGATGATCTGCGCCGGCACCGCCATGAACGCCCGACGGAACGTCGTGAACTCCATCCGCAGCAGCTTGTACTTTTCGGCGCGGC
>Ga0194133_10005830_pt1 | contig 15504 bp, 4 predicted proteins | sample TA2KigOf40mmetaG_FD_155448 | JGI IMG/M metagenome (GOLD analysis project Ga0194133, IMG submission 155448) | Freshwater microbial communities from Lake Tanganyika, Tanzania - TA2015055 Kigoma Offshore 40m | ecosystem: Environmental > Aquatic > Freshwater > Lake | place: Tanzania: Lake Tanganyika...
CGTTGAGTAGAACTTCAATCTTATCTACTACTGATACTTCTTCTAACTTTGGTTTTGCCATTAGGATTATTCTCCAAATAAAACGGGTTTAGGCAGAGTTATTTATTATGCTGCTCTATAAGTATAAGAGAACATTATTCCAGAAGTTGCGCCAGTAGGTTTCAATTCTGCTGCTGTCACATAACCTTCGGCAGCAGAATCAAATACCCAAGCAAGTTGAGCTTCAGTTCCGTTTACATTTAAATATGTAGTTAACATTTTAGCATTAGTTCTCCACCCAGTATGATACCACTGACCAACAGTTCCAGAACCATAAGAACCAGCATTTGATATTGATGTGAATGGTAATCCAGTTAAAGTTGCGCCATTACTTGTAGTTCCGCTTAGACCAGAAACGGAAATATAACAATAAGCAGTGACTAAATCTCCTATTTTTGTATAGTAACCATATTGATCTCCGTAGGTTATAGTAGCGCCATTAGAACTAAATGCTGGTGTCCAAGTTCCCTCTTCATAATCATCAAGCAACTCACTAGTCATTCCAGAGGCGTTGGCATTAGCAGAGAAGTCTATACCTTTGCCAGATGCCATCGCCAAACCATTGGAGGTAAATGTTGCAACAGTTCCCGCTGCACCATTTGCTGGTATTATTTTAAAAGTGGCTGGAGTTTCAATGCTCAGATCACCATTATTATCAGTGTAAAGCAATCCATCTCTAACACCAGATTGTGAGAAGAAAGCGAGAGAACTTATGTCAGAATTAGTCCTTTGTATTTTTATAATGCCATGACCACCGACGTGATCTCCCTGTACGTGTAGTGTTGCATTTGATGGTGACGTTCCTATGCCAACATTACCATTTGAAATTGTTAGATAATTTGGAGTCCAATTTTCCCATTGACTTGTTGTTGAATTATATCTGAGTAATTGATTTTCAGCAACACTACTAATTGTCACATCGTTATGGGTGTCAATAGATCCTGTTGAAGTTAGATATCCAGCATTAGCATGATTTCCCCAGCTATATGCTGTATCCCATTCAGAAATCTTAGCATTGTTTTGAACCCAATATCCAGCATTAGCATGGTTGCCCCAACTATATGCAGTGTCCCATTCAGAAATCTTAGCATTGTTTTGAACCCAATATCCAGCATTAGCATGATTTCCCCAGCTATATGCTGTATCCCATTCAGAAATCTTAGCATTGTTTTGAACCCAATATCCAGCATTAGCATGGTTGCCCCAACTATATGCAGTATCCCAATTATTTTTATTCTGTGTTGTAATTGTTGCAGCAGGTGATGCAACAAATATTGGATCAGTTTCTGTATATGAAGTTAGATATCCAGCAGTAGCATGGTTGCCCCAACTATATGCTGTATTCCAATTTGACACATTATAGTTGGTCAACGTTGTGTTGATAGCATCTAAATCAACTGCAATTTCATTGATTTCTTGCCTTTGTTGTTCAAATGAAAATTGTTTGGCGACGTTCCTAAGTACCATTTGATTTTATTAATTGACGTAGTAAGGATTTGATCTCACTAATTTCATCTTTCATAAAATCCAGTTCTTGCTCAAGATTACGAAACTTGTTTCTGGATTTTTTGTATTTTTCAAAAGCAGATCTGTCAGTATTTATGATTGCACCTGTATCAACGTCACGATACAGGTGGTCTTCATTTTTCACTTTAATATGTTTCATATCAATAAGATGCTACTGCTCGCAGATCTTGTACTTTTGGAACAAATGCAGGATTACTTGATTTCATAACGATCTTGATTGCAAACGATGAGAACTCTGGAAGATTATCAATGCTGTATGACAACTCTTGATAAGAAGACTGCTTTTCTGTGATTCCACTAATAGAATTTTCTGGAGAAGCAATCACGTTAACATCAGGAGATCCATCACCATTGAAATATTCCCACTCAATATCTTCAAAATTTTCTTGTGATGAAGACTTTTTAATTCTATAAAGAATACGAATATTTTCAATATCGCTAGTATTTACAGTTGTTCTTACATCAATACCAGTTGCTGGATTTTCAATAGAGATTTCTTTAGTAACATATTTTGCAATGCTGGAACTATTTTTTGATTGAACGTCACTTGTAAAATCTACACCATCTGAATATGTAATTTTTGATACTTCAATAAATTGATTTTCATTTTCATTCTGACCTGGGTATGAAATAAGATCTCCAACTCTAAAGATATCTTTTGCTTGAGCATCTACACTTGAATTTCTATTAAATACTGATCCAGAACCTGTGGTTGGAATAGGCGAATCATAGTCATTGTTAATTGGAAGTTTATCATTGATAACTGTTAATTGACCAGTTTTTTCATTCCAAGAAACAATTTTTCCTGAAATTTTATTTGAATACAATTGTGCTGGAACTGCTGGATTTCTTGCCGTTACGTAAGTTGGAGGAACCAATATGTTAGGAATTTGGAATACCACTTTTGATGCTCCAGAAGATGATACCGTAATATCATTCGTGAAGTTATCGGTTTCAAAATCTAATTTTTCTCCAGCAGTAAATGCGTTTGCTGTCTTAATCTTGACGTAAATTACATTTTGATCAATACGAACGATTTTACCAGATGCATTTGTTGTTTTTCCTGTTACAATTTGACCTTTTGTTATTGTTTCTGATTGTTGTACACCATTAATTAACATGGAATATACAGGGTAGAATTCTAGGATTTGATTTCTTCTTCCAAAACGAGATTCTTTTCCTTTAGCATTTTCAATTTTATTTGTGATAGTTTTAATTGATGCTCTAGATAAATCAATTAATGGGGATAGAGTTGATTTTTTACTTGAAAGTTCAATTTTATATGTTAATGATCTGTCAATATCATTAACAGTTTCATTAATTCTAGAAGCAATAATTTTTTGATTTATGAAGAATACTTCTTCATTCAAAAAAGTCTTTTCATAATCTGTTTGTGAGTATGATGTAAATGTCTTGACATTATCGTCAACAGGAGAGATATTTGTTGTCTTAATAAAACTATCAATCTTTGTTTGACTAAACGATAGTGCGGGAACTAATGCAAAGATTTTCTCATATTTTCTGTTATACGAAGATAGAATAGACGATCCCCCACCAAATGAATTCGCAGAAGCCCTGTTGATAGAAATTAATGAATAGTAATCAACCCCAGGATTGTATACCTTAAATAGTTGACTGTTTAATTGAGAAGCTGACAAACCACCAACATCTTGTACGCCTCTAAAAAATACATATGAATTTTCATCAGAATCAAATCCATGATCAGGGTGGTATACTTTAAATACAAAGTTATTATTCTTAAATAAATCTGATGTTGCAGTTGTATTTGATTCCGCATTTGTTTCAATAGGATTTAGATCTAATTTCTCATAACCAAGATTTTCATTTGTTAAAAGTAAAGATGCTGTTCTTGAAATATCAAATTCTGCACGATACATCTTAAATTTGATATCTTCAAATAGATCTTCTGTCCAAGCATTTGTATTCTGAGATTTAAATAATGAACCCAATGCTGGTTGAGTAGTAACAATAGTGCTAGTAGCGATTTCAATTTCACCCAAAGCAGATGCCCAGATTTCATAATCAATAGAATCAGTTTCAATTGATAATGCGTACTCAGTATCATTTTGTAAATAGACTGGATAATCAAACGCAAATCTTGTTGGTGTAACTGATTTTGTTGCTCCAGTCTCATCAATTGCAATACCCATACGAACTGCTGGGGTGTCAATTGTAATGAAAGATTCAATCTCAGCACCAGCAGCGCCAGTTCCAGTTCCATTGATTACAACTGCTGGTGGTTCTGTATATTCAGAACCAGACAATACTAATTCTGCATTATAAATTTTGCCATTTGATACTCTGACAGTAGAAGTTGCATTTCCGCCGCCAGGAAGTTGTGGACTTTCAATGGTTAAAAAAGCAGATTCATAACTGGATCCAGTATTTGTAACACGCAAATCTGTAACTCTGCCAGAATCTTTTACAATTTTTAAAGTTGTAGTAGTATTATTTAAATTATTGTTAGTCGTAACTGATGGAATAGAAAGATTTTCATCTGCTTTAAATGATACACCATTATGATTGTCAAGAATTAATGTATAAACTTGATCATTTGTTAATGTAAATAATCCAGATGAAGATGCTGTTAGTTCAATATTATTTTTATCAAAGACTCTTGAAATTGGACCAGATGCATTAGAAGTTGAACCCGTTGCTTTTTCTCCCTTGACAATTGTTAAAGTGTCACTTGCAACAACTCTTAAGTACGTTCCTGGTAATAAAGTTTGCTGAGATCCTGGGATAATATTTTTTCCTGGTTTTCCATTTTCAATATCAGTTAAATAAACTCTCAATGGAATTGTTGAACTCTTTTTAGAGAAGAATAGATCTAAACTTGTTACAAATACACCACCTTCATAGTTTTCAATCTTGAAGGTCTGTGCCATTGGATTTGGTTTGATTGGATTATCAGTATTGCTACCAGTTACCTGTGTTCCTTCGTTTGCTTTAAAATATGCAGGTGATGTTGAAACAATAGAAGATACATTTTCTGGCAATAATCCAGTAGCATAAAACTTAATTTCTGCGTAAGTATCAACATCTTCTTTTGATGCATCAGTAGAACTAGAAGTAAATCTAATTGTCTTTGCTCCAGTAGTAAATCTGATTTCATCAGCATCTTCATCATAAACAACCGTATCCACATTTCCAGACCAAACAGCATTTTCTTTTGGCGGTTTTCCAGATGGAACTAAAATAATACCACTGGCATTACCATTTTCATCTGTAATGACTGGACCATTAAATGCAGTTAAAGAATTTCCTGCAACTCCAGTATAACGTGCATCTGGATTAACCCATCGTGCAATGTTTCTACCTTCCATAAAGACAGAAATATTTGTATTTGGTTTCAGACGATTAATAGTATATTTAATTGGAACGCTTCTAGCAAAAAATGATAGTGATGTTGCAACTACATTGGAACCAATTCCTTTTGTACTAATGCCTTTGCCAATTTCATTATTTTCTGGACTGATGTTGGAAGAACTTGATACGGAAGCCATAGCAACACTAGAACCAGAAAGATCTGTATTTACTTCGGCAAATGATCCAATATTAAAAAATGATCTATTCGCACCCAACCAATTAATTTTATACGAATTATATAAACTGGAGAAGGCATCCTTTAGTTTGTTTTTTGCTAAGAAAATGGAATATAAATTTGTATTATTATCATTAACCAAAGGAGCAACGCTGGTGTCATACCAAGAATCTACATTTGGAGCAACATGTGCATCTCCAACATACTGAAGAACAACAAACGGATTTGGATTGACAGTTTTGGTTGCAAAAGAATTTCCAAGTAATTCTAATTCTGTAAATGGAAGCGTAATGCGATCTCCTATTCTCTTATATCCAGACACAGATCTTTGATCTTCTCTAGTATTAACTTCAACTAGTAAGAAAGAATCTTCCTTTGATTGTGGTCTCAAGACCGCCTGTTGAGTATCAATAGCACACTTGTAGTCTAATGATTGCAATGAACCAATTTTGTGAGTTTCAAAATTGTCAACAATGAACCCACTCTTATAACGATTTATTCCTGTAGAATCAACGATTTGCATATTTAATGCTTGTTGCTCAAGAACACTAAGAAGAGTATAGTATTCAAGACGTTCAATTCTTTTCTCTAGTTTTCCGATATCACGCATTGTATAACGCTTATTATCAACTGCAGTAATTCTTACATCCTTACTACTTTGAGTAAATGCGGGAATATACAGATAATATAAAGGAATAGCATCATTGATTGGATCTGGTTTAGTTGGATTTAAGGACGAGTTTCCTTCTTTTAATACAAATTCTCCTCTCTTATTCAAAAACAAACCATCAATACGATCAAGATACTGTTTTTGTGTAAATGAGAAAGTATATTCAATATTAGAATCTGAAGCTGGAGTGCTTGAGATAATACCACCAGTTCCACTGAAAGATCTAGTAACAGAGGACGAAAGCAAAGAGGTATCCTGGAATCCAGAAATAATTGAATTATTATCTATTTTTGGTCTAAAATCTAAAACATCTTTCAAGGAGACTTTTCCTAAAGCTGGCGAATTGTATGATGGAATTTGATCAGATGTTACTCCTGCTTCATGTAAATACGAATCAACCGTGCAGAAATCGCCTTGAGTATGTTCAAAATAATCAAATGCAGCAACCAATTGTCCAGTAGTTGGTTGTGATCCTGGTTTTAGAATAATCCTAGAGATATCATAAATTGTATCTCTTTGACCATCATCAAAAGTAAATCTGTTAGTAACATCAATACCACTCACTAGTTTGCCATTTCTATCTACAACTGGTGGTTCCGAAGCAGATCCCTCATAGACGTATCTCAATTTAAACGCATCTGCGTAACTTGCTACATCTAAACTACCAGTATCATAGTCTTTTCCTCTTAAGGGAATGATTCTATCTTTTGAGGAATCTATAATAATTCTTTTGTTAATGACAGCAGTCTTTAATCTTGGTTTTGCCTTTGATACTTCTAAAGTTGCAGTTAGTTTTAAAGTTGGATATTTTCCATTAGTTGGCACAGTACCAAAATAATTTAATGGGAACTTAAGTTCAACACTTCCAGAAGTTAGTCCACTCGTTGCATCGGTAGAAGCCTTGATAACTACTTGTTCTGAAGTAACATATGCAATATCACCGATTTTAATATTGGGAGCATCGCCAGGATTAAGTATAGTTACTATAAAGTTACTCTCACTAAAAGAAACAAATCTTTGAGTTCCAAATGGAAGTTGCGCTGCAAATGTCAGTCCTTGCTGTGTTCCATTTCCAGTACTTACAAAATCTCTTCTTACATAATAAGTAATTTTTGAATCTTCGCTATTTGCAACAATTGAACTTAACTGAGTTGTTCCAGTCTTATAAATTAGGGTTCCCATGTTTAAATTATCAATTGCTGGACGTACTCGTACAACACTTGTATTATCAACATTGTTTGGCAAAGAGCGATCTAAATAAATTCTTGATTTTAAAACACCTTCTGGTTGTGTTGCCTGCTGCACAACACAACGTATTACTAATCCAGAAGTATCTGTAAATTGAATTAAATCACCTTGTTGTAAGAATTTTGTTGTGTCTCCACCAAATCCATTGCACTCAATATATTTTCTTCCTTGTTCCCCATTGAATGTAAAATCTGTAATTGCAGTTGTTTCTGCATATTTTTCTTTTCCAACTTCAACATCCGCAGTAAATGTATTTGCATTTCCAGAACCAAATTGAGCAAAAAAGGATTTGGTGTTCTGTGGTGTATATGTGATAACTGCATTTCTAACTAAAATGGGAGTTACAACAGCAGCAATAGAAATATTGCCACCACCCGTTGCTTGTATCAAATTAACAATTGGTGGTCTGGAGTATTCTTGATTGAAAACTTCTCTATTGACAATAGATGCAGAAACCAACGCTCCAGAATTATTAAATGTCAATGCTACTTTTGTATTGTCATAATCAATACCATCAATTCTGATTTTTGTTCCTTGAGCGTAGTTTGATCCTCTTCTATTAACAATAAAATGTGAAATTGTGTTATCTTTAGCAATTCTTAATGCATTATTACCCTCATCAAAAATAGTTTCCCCCGATTTGAAAGTTCCAAATAAAGTCTTCACCATCAAAGTTTTACTAGATGTATAGAAACCGATATTAGAATTCTCTGCAGGACCCCCCTCTACAACCCCGTAAGCACCGCTTTCAGCACCATAGATATACTTACCAGGCGTGAAGCTATTAGCGACCGTAATCGCCTCATCAAGGGTGATTTTGGTAAAGAATTGAGGATCAAAATATGAGAATCCAAAAGTACTATTATAAACAGCACTTCCATCTTCCTTTCTACCTTTAGAAATAACAATATCTGTATCTGGATTAAAACCAGTTCCTCGCTCAACAAGGGTAAAATTACTTGGTTTTACGGTTCCAATAACAGGAGTGATGGTTTCATTATAATCAACAATGTTTCCAAATGGTGTTGCTCCGCTAATTGCGTCATTTTCGGTCAGATAAATTTCTCTAAAATTTGATCCAGCCCCAGCATCATATTCTGTTAGATAATTATCAAGATAATCTTTTCTACCAGAAACTGTTAGTTCTAAAAATGTTACTCCACCAGTAGATTCTACTTCCAACCTTTTTACTTTTGAAAATGCTATTGATTTTACTGAAGCGGCTTCCGATGGTTCTCCAGCATCGGTTCTTGTCTGTACAAACCAAACAGTTCCAAGAGTTGATACAAAGTTAGAACCACTCAAGGTAGAATAAGTATTTGCATATTGAGAATTTACGGCAATATAAATTGTTTTGATACCAGTTTGAATATCAAAAAATGTTCCTCTTAAATCTAGTGTTTGCTTAGAATCAGTTGAACCTTCCGTATTGTTTAATCCGATAGATCCATCATTAAAAACACATGATAGAAATACATTTGGATATGCAGTCAATTGTGGAGCTTCTGCATTTAATGGCACGCTGCCATAAATATTGGTAACTTTATACGTTGGAAGACCTTTAGTTTTAATTCTAATATCTTCTCTATTTAATGTTTCTCTTGCTTTATTTACAGAAATATATTTTGTTTCTTTATTTACAATTTCATAACCTTTAATATATGCTTTCCCTGGTCCAACACTTGCTAATAGTTTTTCCCTAGCATCTTCTACCGAGTCGCCATTAACTAAACCAAATTCATCTTTTGAATAAACACCAAGATTATCGTCTTCCTGATAATATTCCCTAACGTCAAGCGAAAAATCATCAACAACATAATCTCCAGACTCATCATAAGTTCTTCTAGCAAGAGTTTGCTCTAAAAGATTATAATCAGTTTGAGTTATTTGAGACTGCACAGAACCCAAACGAACTGAAAGAAGTTGAATAAAATTCTTATCAGTGATTTGACTCAATGAATACTTGACTAAATCTAAGGAAATTTTTAATCTATGTGCTCCAGGAGAAGTATAATTACTAGATCCAACCGAATTATCATATAGTGATGTATCTTCTTCAGCGGTTACAATACTTTCTGAAATTTTAAATCCAATCTTTGCAGATGGTTTATTATAATACTTATCAATTACTAATAACTGTGCGCTATTTTTTACAAAATAACCATTAACAAAATAAATTCCTTCTTCTACTTTTACAGCAGAAGCATATCCCATCGCTGGACTTTCAACTGTCGTTTTTACATTAGTGTCTGGATTACTAACTTCAATACTTGTTGGCAAAACACTTCCATCTGTTCCTACAACCAGTAAAGGAGTATTTACACCATCAACAACTTCTAAAGTTTCTCCTTGGCGAAATGTTTCTTCATTTCCATCATTGCCGCTATTTGTGTAATTTACAAAAATAACATCAGATGAGGTATCAGTAGCACCAATAGCATCAATTACAGTTGCCGTTACTCCAGAAGTAAGACCTTTTAGAATCTGTAATTTTAGTTGGGTAATATCATATTTTTTGTATACAATTTGTCCATCTTGATTGATAGGAATTTCAGATACTGAAGATAGTTTTACAAAATTTAGTTTTGTATTTAAACCAACTTCTCCTGGAATTACAAGTTCTCCTTGCTTAAAAGAATACTTGCCAAATTGCTCAATTTGATTTTGTAAAATAGATTGTAGCTGAGTTAATTCTCTTGCCTGAATAGAATACCCAGGACGGAATAAAATTTTATAGAAATTTTTATCCTGGTCAAAATCATCGTAGAATGGAGCTACGTTCAGGTTTGTCTTTTGGGGCATCTCGCAAGATCTCTAAATCTAAATTGAAATTAGAATTCAATTACTAGTTTGATGTCCTCAATTTGATCAGGAGCTCTAGTAATCTGTCTTCTATTCTCTATGTATACGATTTCTCCAGAATTTGGTTGAATCTCTGGATTTGCTAAACCACCAGCAAAACTAATATCTGCAAGAACTGCATTTTGAGCAGTATCAACAGTTCCTGATGCAGTTGATGAAGCGCCAACAATGGCGTTTGCTGCATTTGATGCAAATGCATAAACTTTTCCATCATGTGTATGTAGATCTGGAGATTGGAAATATTTGAGGATACCATTCACCGAATCCCAAGAAACTACAGTACCTTTCGCTGTTCCACCAGTTACTGTTTGTGTAATTACTTCGTCTGGAGAGTAGTTTGCTGTTGCTCCATTTACTTTAACAACTCGTGTTCCACGAAGAGTGCTACTAGAAGCAAAAGTTGTTGAACCATATGTATATGGATCTTTGATAATTCCAATACGACGGAAATCATTATCAACAGGGAAGTCTCCTTGACCTTCGTCGTATGTTAGACGGATATTTGTCATGATTCTTTTTGCAAAGAGCTCTTCCTCTGCATTTGATCCATGACCACCAGTTGGAGACATAACAACCTCAATTGCTGCTGTTCCAGTAAATGCAGATGGATTTGTTGTTAATGTTGCATTTGTAAATACATTTGCTGTTTTTAAAATTACATTGCCGTATGTATATCCTTGACCTTTTTTCTGCATTGTGCATGAAATAATAGATCCAGATCCATTAGTTTCAAACTTAACAATTGCTCCAGTGTTAGTTCCAGCTCCAGTTCCATCACCATATACTGGAGTATAAAGAGTTGCAGATGCTGGAAGACCAGTTCCAGCATTTTTGATTATAGAAATATCAATAGATCCGTCCACTGCAGCTGCCTCAACAGCAACTCTAGAAGCTTCTCCAACTTCAGCAATTGGCATAAAGTCAGAAGATAAGAATGCTAGTACATCGCCAGTAGTGAGGGTGTACATATGCTTCCAAATATATTCAGCAGTTCCTGAAGGTTCTGTATAAATTCCATTAGCAAAAACACCTTGACCTGCAGTTGGTTGTGAAGATGGTTCGTAAGTTACATTTTGACCAGTTGGATTTGTTGCTGACTGACCATTGTACAAGCACTTAAATACTTCATATCTAGAGTTCATTACATAGAACTTTGAAGTGGATAATGAGGTTGAACCTAGTGCTGTTTGAATACCAATTGCTCCTCCGCCACCTGGAGTAGCAGAATAATTTGGACGATACATATCAAACTTTGGATTTAGTGTCGTATTCCAATTGTAACGAGGAACAACAAGACGAGCAAAAGGAGATGTGATTCTTTTGGCAGCGATCATCTCCTCATAAATTGATCTCTTTTCAATTTGATTGTCTAGTGGTGCTGGAGGAACGTCTTCGGTTCCATATCTATAAACACCAGACTTAGCAGTTGCTGTTGAAGTTCCACCAGTAATAGTGGTTCCAAATGCTGGTGTCGTAGTTGATGTTGGTAGAATATTTGTTAAAAGAAGACTGTTTGGGTATACAGCAGAAACGGATCCACTCCATCCTCCACCACTAACAGTTTCGCCAACTTGAAATGTTCCGTTTACGTTAAAGATTTCAAGATAGCTGCTCCAACTTGAAGATCTACCAACAAAGAAGTACATTCTTGTACGACCTGCATCAGCGTCATTAGAACCTTCACTTAGGGATTCTAGAAACTGTTTCGCGTTAAAAATTCTAAACTTTTCTGAAATAATAGCTGCCATAGCACTTTTGTCTGTATAGGAAGACTGAATCCGAGTTATTTATATTTATTTATAGGGCGTTTCTAATATAGGAACCAACCGTATGCTGCTGAATGGGCGAGTTGTTAACACCCCTGGTGCAGTTCAAGAAACGATCCGCCAGTTTATTAGTATAAGAAATTTGTTCTTTACCGATCAAAATAGTTCCAGATGATGCAAAATTGGTAGTATTTGCATATACAACCGCACCAGTTGATAGATAACCAGCATCACCAAAGTTTGGAAGATTTGAAGTATCTAGTTGAGTTAAGTAATTATTAATAGATGGATAACCAAGATTAATCGTATATCCAGGATTCAATATATTAGAACCTTTCAAAGTTTCAAAATCATCAATCACAAATCCGTACATATCAAATTCTTCAATTGTTACAGCAGAAACGGAAATTCCAGTGGAGGTTAAAATATCTCCAGTATCCATAAACTTTGCTCCTTCCCATTGATCAAAAGTTGGACCAAGTGTACTATTTGCAAGCAATAAACCAAATGTTGCAAATCCTAACTCGTAGTGGAAAGTCCGTGCAATTGTTGTTGTTAGCAATGGTTGAGATTCAATAGTTCTATCAAGTTCTATATTTGTAACAACATATGCAGAATTTTGAGCAATTGGATTTTGGATTTGACCAACTGACGTTGGTGCATAAATTACATATTCTCTATCAAAGTTAAGTAACGGAGCAGTATCCAGTTCTTTAGTAATAATAAGAGTTACATCATGTCTAGATGGAACGAATACTGATGCATCAATAGTGGCAAGATTTTCAATTGCTTTAATTATATCACAACTGAAATTTACTGCTACTGGTGATTGTTTAACAATTTGAGTTCCGATGATTAAACTTTGAAAAGTATCAATTTTTCTACCATTTTTCTTAACAATATCATATTGTCTTGCAGTAACTACTTTTGGTGCGGTTGTATATCCACTACCACTACTTGTTAAGACAATATCAATAATTTGACCACGAGATACAACGACTTCTGCTTTTGCGCCCCCACCTTTTTGATCTACAGGAATAAAATGCAATACTGGTGGAGTTTCATATCCATACGCTGTTGTTGGTTGAATAATTCCTTTGTCATACAACAATTGCAAATCTTTTTTATTCCACTCTAAAGAAGAAACTTTGCCATTTTTAATTTTACAGGTTACACTTAGACCAACGCCCAATGTTGATCCATTATAGTTTGTTGTTACGACTGATCCAAAGAAATCGTTGGAAACATCAACACCAGGATTATAATTTTTTGGATTAACATATCTTGGGAGTTCATTAATTGTCCTGAAGTCTTTCTCCCCATCAATTCTAATTACATCCCCCGCATTTAAATTAGCAAGTAATCTTCTCTTTTCGTAAAATGATTGCTCCGCAGATTTTGTTCCATATAACCATTTAGCAGAGTTTCTTTGCATTTGATAATCATTATCGGAATCTCTAGTAACAATAAGTGTATTTGTCGTACCAGTCAGTTCATATTCATCCGAAAAATTATAATTACCAGCAAAGAAAATAGATGAATTTTGTAAATCTGGATTATTACCAGCAAGCGTAATAATTAGTGATTGATTTGTGCTTGTATATGACTTAACGTTGCCTAAGAATTTTTTAACACCATTCACCTTTTGATATGCAACTTGGAACTTGTCATATGAATTATTGTGCCAAGTTTTCCAATCATTGAAATCGTTATTTGTTGTTGATGTACAAGTAATTTTTATATTATTGTAATAAGTATTTCTTTCAAAATCATACAGAGTAACGGTCTGCTCTGCGTCTCTCCCATATAGAAGAATAATTTCAACACTATTATCGGTATAAATTGGTTTATCAAATCTAATTGCTGGTCCACTAATTGAATATGATTCTCCATCTACCTGAAGAACTCCATCAAGAAATACATATGCAAATCTTGAATCATCAATATTCTGAACTTTTTTATTCTCCGAATTTAAAATAATAAATGGTCCAGCAGATCCGTCAAGAATACCAGATTTGTCAATTTCGCAACGATAATAATTACCTACACTGTGAGCAAAGAATTTTTCAACTGCTAGTGGTTCTTGTACAGTTTTTGTATTTTCTTCTTGCCCCCAAATTGGCGGAGAAGTAAAAACAACTTTGTTTGGGACAGAGGATCTATCAATAAAATATGCAGAATCATGTTGTAAAATACCACTTAATGCTATGAATAGATTTTCATTTTCTTGTGTATTTACAGGAGATCCATCCGTATAGTACAGGTCAAAAATTGTATTTTCCCCATCAAAGTAATCTGGATTAGATATATCAGCAGTTCCAGGACCAGTTATAAGTGTTTCTCTTATATTTTCATATAAAGAATCTAATGAAGACGCAACATCTTCACATTCTGTAAACGTATTATATTTTAATCCAGGATCAGCAATCAAATTATAATTAGAATATGATCGTAAATTTGTCCAATATCCAGTTGAATTTGGATTTTGAGGAATAGTATCAATCCTGTCAGGACCACCTTCTAATATATCTTCAACTATTTGTGCGTAAGTTAAAATAGCACTTTTAACTTCCTGACAGTACGGATTTATAGTATCAATGCGGACATTAGAATCAATTATAGGAGCAATTATTGTTGTGCCAGAAATTTGATTTAACATCGCATCAATCATAAGAATTGCCGCTTGATTATAAGCATAAATTGATTCTGTTAATTCTTTGGCAATATGAACTCGTTTATTGTTGACAAAATAAGAATTTCCGAAAGCAATTATCTTTTCATTACCACCGTATCTCAACGAATGCGCTACTGCATCAACAAAAATACCAATATCTCTGAAACACAAATCTTCTGCTTTTACCCAAGATGGTATTCCAGTATTTTTTGTTACAGTTGGTTTTTGACCATTTGTAATTGCTGTTGTTAAAATAGAAAATAGGGATGAAATTGCGGAGTTTACATTAGCGCACTCGGGTACTTTTGTAATATTTGGATCTGTCACAGCACCTTCATTTGCAACCGCAATCAAACATAATTGTTTAGCATAATTAAATGCATATACAGATTGAGACTCTTCTCCATCTAGTCCATCGTGATTATCAAAATATGCATTCGTAACTTCTATAGTTGCAGAATTTCCACCTCTTGCGACATCTTCTGCAATAGCTGCCAAAATAATTTTTAAATCTCTTCCACATTTTTCAGTGGCGTATTGTGCTCCATAAACAGTAGTTAATTTTATAAGTGTTTGTGAAACAATATCGGTTAAATTTTTGTAAATTAATCTTCTCGCATCTTTAAATCTATATGCAACTGTTGGGACATTAGGATAGACAAATCCAGGATATTTTTCATAAATTCTATAAGCTGCTTCTCTTTGAATATTAATTTTATTAGCAGAAATTAGATCAGAGGCATCAACAAAAGTACCAATATTTAATCCACTCATAATAAATGTAACCACAGCATTTCCTGCTATAATACTTCCAACAGGTGGTGTAATAGAATATTGATATCCTGTTGCAATCTGTAGATATACACCAGGAGCAATCTGTACAATTGATGATGTTGTTCCTAAATTAGAACTAATAATTGTGTTAGAAGTGATTTGTAAAATATTTTGCTGCGAAAGTGGAAGAGAATTTTTGTTTAACTTAATTCTTCTATTATCCAAAATTTCTTCAACAATTGTATCTGAAGAAAATGCTCTTCCAGCACTTATTTTCATACCAATGGCAATATTATCAGTATCAGTAATTTCTACGATATCTTGTCCAGGAGTCCATGATGCTTGTCTTTCAACAACATCCCAATTTCTCATTGCTAGT
>Ga0194133_10005832_pt1 | contig 15500 bp, 15 predicted proteins | sample TA2KigOf40mmetaG_FD_155448 | JGI IMG/M metagenome (GOLD analysis project Ga0194133, IMG submission 155448) | Freshwater microbial communities from Lake Tanganyika, Tanzania - TA2015055 Kigoma Offshore 40m | ecosystem: Environmental > Aquatic > Freshwater > Lake | place: Tanzania: Lake...
TTATGAGAGGAAGGTTTTTTTACTTATACGAGTTGCTGATTTCTAAGAAAATTTATTTTTATTACAAGCTTTAAATGAGCCAGCGCTTGTTAAAATCATTTTTATTGACGATTCACAAGGAAAAACTGCTTGAACAAATTTTGAGTTAATGTCTTTTTTTTATTTTAGCCTCATAGAAATAATGGTCTCTGCAATTAAGCAAGCAGCTACTGGAGAATCACCAGTTGGCCGAGGCCCAACCAGGAAGGTTTTATCCGCAAAAGAAATCAAACAGGTATATGAATAAGTTGCTACCTTTTCTTTTAATTTACTAATTAATTTTGATCTGCTAAGGTTTCCGACGACAAGCAGTCTCTCACTGCACACTTTATTCAGGTGATTAAAAAATTTTTTTTGGGAATGATATTATGACAATGCGGAAAAGCAGCGTCTCCAAAAGGTTTCTAGACTTCATCCCAATTTTCATTACATTTTGTATGTACAGTTTTTGCCACCGTTGTTGAAAAAGTACATGCCTGACGCTGACAAGATCTCAAACCTTATGGTCATCCCACAATACTTTGATCTCGAAATCTATACAACGTCAAGACAGGAAAAGAACTTGGACGTTTTGCTTTCTATCATACAGGTGAGAGATTCTAGGCAAAAGGTTTATCCAAAATAATTTTTTTTCATCCGAAAAATTGTAGGAAATCGTTGATAAACACTCGGAAACTGAAGTTCTTCGAGGATGTGCCAAAACCTTGGAAGTTTTATGCGATGAAAAGTATGCCATATACGGTAGATGTGACATAGCAAGATCGAAAATTTTAGACATGGTAATAAATGAAGTAGCTCATAAAGTTACAATATTTTACCCCTTTTTTATCTTCAGGTTGCTTTGAGATACAAAGAGTCTATCGACGAATTCTTAAATTTGTTGAACGGCAAAGAAGAGCCAAACGAGGATGAAATTTTTAGCCTTGTTTCTAGTTTGAAGAAGGTCGAATGTTTCATTAATTGCCACAACATGGACCAGGAGAGAGTATGGGAAAGTAAGTTTTCCCTTCGTTTGCAGCTACTTGAAAATTGAACTACCACTTCATATCTCCAAAATCTTCTCATTTGAGGTTTTTAAAAGAGTTTTTTTTCCATTGCCAGGTATGTACGATGTCTTGCTGAGGTACAAAGAGCAAGTTCTCAATCGTGAAGAGATGAAATTACCAGACGAGGCAGTAATTTCTTGCATTGTGTCATGCTATTTTGGGATTTTATGGAAAAAGGTAGTTGGCAGCTTTGTTTCTCTATTGAGTGACTGTAGCAATTTCTAAATAACAATTGACAGGATGCTCTTCTGAAAACAACTGAACGTGACACAACTGCATCAGACGTTGGAGTTCTACGTAACATGTTGGACAGATACATGGATTTAGCTCAAGTAAGCTCTGCATTTTCTAAAAAAATTTATAGCCTTCGACTTCAAGAGTTCTTCACAATTTTTTCAGGATATTGTGGTTGATGCACACAATATGGCTATTCGAGGCGAGGCCTTTGTCTCCATTTGTGATCTTCTTATCTTTTTCGGAAGAAAGAGGGATATCATTCGAAATCCTGTACTAGCACCGCTTGTGTATCAGGTTAGCTGCTTTAACACATGCTTTTTTATCCGCTTTGGTGGAAGAAGATTTTCGATGATGTTTCAAATGTTTTGCTTTGGGTTTGATAAATAAAGGTCTCTCTTAATAGGCTGAGTCAAGAACTGTGAGTCTATTGAATGAGTTCATTCAGGTAAATTTCAAGTTATTACTTTATACAAAGTTGAAATTTAATGAATTAATGTTTCTGCAGACCCATGTTTTCGTCAATGAAGAAAATGAAGAGACTGATGAAATAGAAGAACTTCACCTCCGTCGTAATTATCTGGGTTGTTTGTGCAAACTCGTCGTTTACAACGTCATTCCCATGAAAACAGCTGCAGACATTTTCAAGCACTACGTTGCATTTTATAACGAATATGGTGAGATAATTAGAATTGGAAATACGTGTAACAACCATCTGGTCACTGCAAATTATTCCAGGGGATATAATTAAAGCAACCTTAAGTAAAGCACGAGACAACCATAAAGAAAATTGCTCCAAAACCATGGTTCAGTCTCTTATCTTCAAGTTTCAAGAGGCTAAGCAAGTACAAGATTCAAGTGTGTTTGATAGGCAAACTCAGGAGTTCGCAGGACTGAAGGAGTTGGCGAAACGGTAGGACTTAAGTTTAAAACATTTTCTCATTTATCTAAGTTTCTAATGTGTCTTAAGGTTTGCCTTATCCTTCGGACTGGACGCAGTAAAAAACAGAGATGCAGTGACTCAGCTCCACCGAGAGGGTATTCTTTTCGCAGTAAATCCTCAAGAGAACCCTGATGACCCTGCAGGACCTCCACCCAATTTGCCTTTCCTTGAAATTCTAAGCGAGTTCACCAATAAGCTTCTGAAGCAAGATAAGAAAGTTGTGCTGGACTACCTAGATAAACGGATCGGTTCTGGAATGCCCTCGAGGTGATCCTTCGATTTTCTTACCCCCGTTTGTTCTATATTATTTGATGATCTAATTTTTTTAGCCACGGAGAAGATTGGCAGCCTCTTACCATTTATCGAAATTCACTTGTGCATGGCGAAGGTGACCTACCCCCACCGGTCTTTAAGCGACCCTATGCCAGGTACTTTTTCGTTAAATTTGGTAAAAAATTTAATTGATAAATATCCGATTTCGATTTTAGGAAGCGCAAAAACGACGATGATGACGATGACGACGACGAAGAGTACTAAAAGACTTCCCAATCTCACCCTTAAAATTATCTTGGAACTTTAAATCTTTCTTCTCCTGAATTTTTTATTTCTCAGGAAAGCAACCAACTTCCAAAATTGATGGTTTTTGAGTTTTTTAAGTGTATTAAATATTACTGAACAAGAATCCATGATTATTTTTTGTTTAAAGAGATCAAATGGTTGTAATTTAGAAGTAATGAAACCACAATTTAATTTCCTATTTTCGACGTGCACGAATTAGAATCAAGATTGAGATAGTTCAATTACTAGCCTTTTTTGTCACCAGTGAGCTTCCAAAGCGAAAGCAGCTTTCTGTAAAATTGAATGAATTTATAAATTAAAGGTTTTACGGAGGCAAATATTTTTTAGGACCTTTAGAAAGTCTTTGTGGCTCGCGTAAAGCTCCAGTTGATCAGATAGCGCTATCCATTTTAAGTCCTTAGCATCATCACCAGCTTTTAAGTTGAATCGTCCAATCTATACAATGAAAACGTTGCAAAATTTTCTGAAATGAAGGAAAAAATTTGATGTACCTTTTCCCCTGTCTCATCATGAAAATGAAAGGCTACAGTTTCCATCCAAGAGTTGTCAGTGTTTCGGGGATCATCGACGTAACTTAAAAAAGCCTTTTGTTTGATTGGCAAAACGATAAAAGAAAAGAATAACACTTACCCTTTATAAATTTCTTTGCCATTTTTAAAGAAGTCTGCTACTTGATTTTCAAGCTCAAGTTTCTCGTCAGATGATAAATTGGATCCAGTGGAGTCTAAAGCCTCTTCCATAAATTCACGACGAACCGTAACACTGACAGCCTCTCCTGGATCGACCATGCCTTGAATGTTATTTGAATTACTTAAATTGATTAAAAAGAAAAAAAATTGAGGTTATTTTTCATACCTCCAGGTATTGCCCACTCTCCATTGTCCTTTCGCTTGATTGCAACAAATTCCAAGATTTTCCTTTTCGAAACAGGATTGATGAGGATTTCTCCGCTGCTGGAATCACGACACCACCTGTAGAACAAAATCGCCGTGCAAATAAAAAACCAGCAAGCTTATTTTATATGAACATCATTTCAATAATCGAGGGTACCTCACCTCGTGACTATGGGATCTGCTGCGTGATTTGGACCGTATCGTCCCAGGATACCCCGACCTTTCAGCCCAGTCCTTCCGTGAATATTGAGAGGCTTCCCATCATATACCTAAAAAAGTACAAAAGTTAAAGAAAAATTTAAAACTCTTTTCGTTTTGAATACCCTGTAAAGTCCTTCGTGACTTCTTCTCTCAACATTTCCGTCCAGTTCGTTATATTTTGGTTGAAAGCCTTGCGTTCCGATTAAAGGATCTGCCCACGGGGCTGAACTCTGCCAGAAAAAAAATTGAGTCATCTTAGTTTAGTTGATTGAAAATGTCATTTTCTTACCAAAAATGAAGCATCAAAAGTAATGGGATCGTACATGTCAAATTTGATATCCCATGAGACATAACCTGCAGGAACCTCTTGCCTCGCAACTCTGCATCAATCTGAATGTTTATCCTTGGTCCTTTTTGCTTACTTAAATATTTAAAAATTCAAACCTTTTAGTTTGACCACCCTTGTCCCTAAATGTATACTGGTTTGGAAATCTACATTTAAAATGCAACTCAGTCATGATGGTGGGAAGAAAGAGGCTGCCGTCCTACATCACAATTTAAAATTACCAATATTAAAAGTTTGAGATATCAATCAACACTTGCCTTGGACACAAAGCCAGACGGTGGGTAGTTAAATCTTCGCGGATAAATTTTGAATAACTGTGGCAGAAGAATTTCCTTTCGAACTTCTTTTCCAAATGGCTGGGTTTTCCTTTAACCACCAAAAATAGCTACAATTGTACTTTCAAAGAACTGTGTGCTTTCTTTCTAAATAAAAAATAGGTTGTATTTTGTCGGGACGATTCAAACTTTCGTAATTAATTAATCAATGAAGGAATACATGGTTTTTCAATGATCTGTTTCGTGAACACTAAACCAACAATTGAAGAGGAAGCGACCTTTTTAGATCGATAGGGTTCTCAAATTGCCTTTCAAAGTTTCAACTCCAATGTTTCATTTTTAATTTTTTTCCTTGGTTTACCTACCAAATTTTTCAATCAAAAATAATCTTGATTGTCAAAAAGGTAGGAAAAATAGTTCTGCCAACCTTGAAAGTGTATTACAAATAGCACGGAACAAACTACTTTCCACCAGCTTTTTCTTTTGCAAAAAGTTGTCCTCACCTCGTATTCCCTCTTGCCTTTAAGCACTTTTTTCTTATGTTTTTAATAAATTAAAATTTTCAGTTTTATTCCAAAAATTGTGGAATTAAGTAACAAGTCTTAGCTGTTGATACTAAGATAAGGCTTACTTTTTGATAACACATTTCCTAAATTTTGATAACAAATCGAACTTAATTTTATAGCTCTGAATAGCTATTTTAATTATAATAAAGTAAACTTTTTCTGTTCATTAAAGGAGGGATAAGGTAAGCAAATAAATTAAAGTTTGTCGGTAATAAATACAACATGACAGACAGGAAACAAAAGTCAACACTTTTTCTTGATATTTGACAACTATTTCAAGTTTCCTCTATCAAGGCCAAACAAATTAAAACTATCAAGCAAAATTGTGTCTCAATGATTAAACTATATATTGTATCAAAAACATTACAAATAACTGAGTGCTTAATTTCCCTAATTTTTTGAGACAAATTTTTACCTCGTCCAACTTTGAAGGTAACGCGTAGACTGAAACGTCGAATATAAAGAGCTCTTCATTGAAAAGAGACTATTCCACTGAACATTGGAGAGGGCTTTTTGCTTTGTAGGTTACGGAATAAGCATTTGGTGCCGCTTGTCAGTTGTCATGTTTGCATTAGACAAAGTAAAATCATAAAATGTACCTGTTCTTTCTGTAACAACAACAAAAACTTTATTTACATTGGTAATTCAAACAATTTGCTACCCATTTTTCGCCAATTCAATTTATATGAGCCAATAGAAAAAGAAGAAAAAAACTACAAGGCACTGCAATTGCTCTAGAAAATATTATTATTTTATCAAACGCACAAACTTTTATTTCGCCACTCAATGTTTTTATAATTTATTTACAAATCTCGCAAAGTTAAGGTCAAACATCACTCAACCTCTGACCATCTATCTACACCTACAAAAGAAAATGGATCTGGGTTGCATACACAGTTTTGGGACCCCAAATTTTCAATTTCTCTTCACAAGTAAAATCCCTGACACCTTGTTGTAAGAAGTTGAAGTCATTTCATTTGTTGTAGTTTTTGATGTTCATGAAGAAAATCTAGCTGAAGAACTTGAAAGTTCAGTGGAGGGCTCATTTTAAAGCCCCTCTGGCCCTGGGCATGATAGTTGATGCTAAAAAACTTAAGAGCCAGGTTTTGAATAACAGGAATCAATTCCCTGGGGTCAAAATGTGCAGGGTCAACCACTCTGAATCCTCCGATCCTGTAATTAGAGCCTGACTCCGACCTTGAGAAGTCAAGATTAGGCCTGGATGTTCAGATCAACGGACCAGAGTGCTCATCCAAATGGTTGGGTTTGGTAAGGTTATCCAATAACTTTGTTTAGGGTTCGGTTAGGTAAGGTAAGGTTGTACCCAATAACTTTGTTTTAGGTTAGGTTAGGTATAAGGGTACCCGATAACTATGATTAGGTTACATCAGGTTAGCCAATAAAATATTTTTGGTTGGGTTAGATTAGCCAATAAAATGGAATTAGGTTTGGTTAGGTCAGCCATAAAAATGGATTCAGGTATGGTTAGGTTTGGTTAGGAAAGGTTAGTCAATAATCTCAGGTATATATCTTAGAAGTCAGATAATTCAAAATTCAATTTGAGGGAACTGGGCAACGACAAGCAGGGTTGCCCATTGATATCTGTCAAATTTAGTAATGGGTCCAAGCAAAATTTTTTTGACCCCGGGTCAGGTAATTTTTTTTGCTGTTTGGGGTTGGGTCAGCCACCTCTGGGTCTAGATAATTTCTCTGAAAATCCCAAATTTTTCCATCGGGTCAAAAAAATCTCTTCTGGTCTGGCCAAAAAATATATGGATCAAGGCTGGGTCGGACCATTATTTACTGAGGTTCAGAAGTATGCTCGGGGTCGGGTCATGGCCCATCTCTATGTAAAACTTATTGTCATATTGTTAAAGCCCCTATACTGAATACTTATATATGTAATAGAGTTAGTGTATTTTCACATCAGAATAAAAATTAATTATTTAACAAAATGAACCTCTTTAGTGCTTAATTAAGCTACCTGCCCATCCCTAATCTAAAAGCAGTTCTGTTTTAAGCACTGGCAATAATTTAAGCTTCATTCCACGTACCTATAACCATAAATGCAAGAAGCTAACACCTTTTCAAATTTTCGTCAGATTTCCTTGGTAGAAATGCAACGCACCTATCTAGCGCGTAAACGTGTGCGCGCTAGCCATTTCTTCGAGTGCGCGTATCTTCGACCACGTTTATCGCCACAGCGCAGGCAAAAGAGCAACAGTTTACAGTGGGACCAAATAAAGTACACAGGTCCAGCGATAAATTAACAGTGTAATTAAAACATGAATCGGTTCGTCTTTCGCGAACTGTTTGTTATTGTTTTGGTCAAGATTTAAAGATTAGCAATTTAGCGATTGGTCAGAAATGATTAGTTAAATAAAGAGAAGAAAAAGATAAGGAAACAAGAAGAATATTTGACCATTTCCAAGTAAATCTTTTTAGGATTTAACTGTACGTATAGAAGGATTTTGATGCCTTTCTTATTTGAAAACATTGTGTCAAAAATGGCTTTCGGAAATGTAACTTTTTGAAGCCATAAAATCCGAGAGGCTCGACTTCAGGAAGCTGTCAGAGACATGGTCTGAAAAAAAGTAAATTTTGCTAGTGTTCCTTCACCGTCTAAAATAGCTTTTATGATCGCATTCAGGGTGATGTTGACGGACGTTAGAACCAATCCAAAATGAATCTGGAGACGTTAGATGTCATTACTTACGTGTGTGCCAGCTTGGGCATATTGTTGTTCATTCTCTGCATCGTCTTGGTATCCATCATCATTTATGGATATTGTAAGAGACACTGTGTGATAAATTCAAGGTCTTACAGAGTGGCCCCAAGAGAGAGGGAAAATGATGATATTGAGCTGGTAATTTAATTTAGAAAAGCCAAACTTTTGCAACAGGCGATATATGAATATATTGATTTTTTTCAGGCAGCTTATAATTCTCTGATCACCACAGAAAAGAATGGAACAAAAGGAATCATTTTTCGAAGTGACGCAGAACCTTTTCGTTCTCAAGGATTTAACAAATATGAAGCACCCATCAAAAAAAAACTTTTTTGGAAAAATAGAAAAAGCTATACAGGTTTGACTTTTGATCACGTCAGAAAAATTATATTTCAATGATTATCATTCTTTGACTTCTTTAGCTCAAATTTCGATCGATGATTCATCCTTTACGGAAGACGAGCTCAGTGCTGGAAGATCGAAAGGGTTTTTCAGAAAGAAGAATCAACACACTTTTAAGGTAAACTTTGCATTATTTAATTGAAATGAGTAAAGCTTATGTATCGACATTCTGTAAAAAAAATAGAATCGACGATTGAGCAAATCTGATTGGTATATCTACAACAAAAACCACTTAAACGAAAAAGATGATTCAGACGACGAAGAGCACGAGGCCCTTCTTTATCCGAACCAAGTTATTTCGTTAATTGGTATTCCTGTAAAACTATGGAAAAATAATTAAAAAACTAAATTTGAACCGTTGTGCCTGCAGGCTCTCCAGCTCGCGAAAGCGATCTCAAACAAAGCCAATATTTTGACGCTTTGGAAACTATAAAAGAGGAACAAGAGGAGGAGGAGGACTCTTGTGAAATTGATAATGATCCAGAAAGCGATTCTTGGACTGATTTGGACGATAGTGACCACGGTAGTCAGGACAGCTATATAGATCTACGGTATTCCAAATTTAGCCAAAGAAAGTTAATTTTTTCCATATACGAGAGTGTTTTTTCTTAAAAGAAATGCATCGAAATTTCGTCCTCGATATCCAAAGAATCTTCCCGAGGATGTAAAAAGGCGTGTGCGAGCCTTGAAAAACCTGCAGATGAAAAGCGAAAGATTAGAGGCCCGCTTTTATAGAGAGCTTTTTTATATCGAAGCGAATTTTTCTCGGAAGTCAAAGGATCCAATATATGATAAAAGAACCAAGGTAAGAGCTTTGTAGTTATTCATTTCTAAGTGTGTTATTTAACTTCTTTTGATATTAGATTATCAACACATATTACTCTGACGAAAATACTCAAGATTTTAGTCAGTTCTGGTGCGTATATTGTTGAACTACCTCTACAGCTGTCAATATTAAAGTAATTATTTGTAGGCTGCGAGCAATGATGAATAGCCCAACACTGAACGAAATTATACAAATCCATGACAACCCTGTGCTGAAATTCTTGAAAGACATTCGTATTAGTACGCCAGACCTGAAACCTGAGGATCCGAGCTATCTTGATGAAGAGCATCTTGAGTTCACCTTGCAATTTCATTTTGCTGACGCAAATCCATACTTTAGTAACTCAGTAAGGCTCTTTGAAATTTGAGATAATATTATCTGTAATGAATTTTATCCTTTGGCAGATTTTAACAAAAGAATATTTTCTCAAATGCGAACCGGATCCAAATCTTCCATTTACATTTGATGGGCCTGAAGTGATTACTTGCAGAGGTTGCAAAATATTTTGGAAAAAAGGGCAAAATGTAACACTAAAGGTAATCAAAGCTGTAGAGCAAAATTTGTGCAGAAAATTCAGACTAATTTATTTTTCAGCCGGTTAAAAGACTTAATAAAGATACTGGATTGCTGGTGACAAAGTTTGCCAAAAGGAACAGTTTTTTCAATTTTTTTACACCCCCAAAGTGAGTTGATATTTTAAAGCTCGAATAAATTAATTTAAATTTGATAATCCAATGAAGAATATAAAATTACACATTAAAAACAAATGTATTAAGAAATCCCTCTATTATTCAGGCACGCAAGAGAATGGATTTTGGACCCGCAAAAATCTGCCTTAATGGAAGCTCATTTCAATATTGGATTATACTTTAAAGAAACTTTTATTCCAAAGTCCATCCTTTTTTTTGGGAAAGATCAATCCCCAAGTTCGTTCCAATTCAGAGATTTGGCGTCCAACAAGCAGTACGACGGAAAGAAATCGGAGAAGCAAGTTTCTTTAAGTCATCGTATAGAAAAGGCCAACAATATATTGGTATAATAAAAGACCTTGTTACTTTTAAATAATTAAAAAATTTTAATCTTTTATTTCTTACATGATCTGAGTTATATTTAATATAGGCATCGTCGGGAATCAGTGATTTCTCTCAGCCATCAGGAAGGAAGAGCTCAATGTCTACATCGAAAGGTAAATTTTAAAATTATTTTAGAGTATGGTTTGCAGAAAATTGAATTTGTCTTTATCCATTTTTAGATGGAATAGTCCAGATGAGGTAACCTGATTTGTTCCTTTTGACAAATCTTCCTTACTAATCCTTTTTAAACTTTTGAGGTCTTGGTATCACCTCAGAAACAACATTTCGCCTAATTCATCTCTGGAGAGAAATAACGTTTGTGGGGCGAAAAAAGGTGTTATGTTTTAGTCAATAACTTTGGGCAACTTAAAAAGTTTTTTCATATTAGAAAAAGACCCTGTGGTCGGCAAGTTTGGACTAGTTTCTTCCGAAGGTCTGGATGACTATCTTAAAGCTCTAGGAGTAGGATTTGCTCGCAGAAAGTTGGCAGCATCAATTACTCCCACCCTTGTGATAAACATTGAAGACAATGGTTTGGAGTCTTAAGTCTTTCCCTAAAGAATAATAAGTACAAATTCTAGAAAATTTTTAGGTCTCTATACGGTGCGCACAGAAACCAATATATCTACAACAGAGCTGAAGTTCTTTCTCAACGAGCAGTTTTTCGAAACGACACTTGATGGTCGAAACGTTCAAACATTTGCAAGAAGAGTTGGTAACACACTTATTCTGGAGCAAAATTGTAGGATTTATTATTTTGACATTTTCCAATTTGAACTATAAGCAGTTTTTACTTTCAGCTGTCAATCACTCTTCCAAAGATACTGTCCTGGTCAGAGAGTTCTCAAAGAATACCATGACAATGACCATGACTGTTGACGGGGTCTGTTGCAAAAGAGTGTATCACAGAGTTCAAGATTGAAATTGTCCAAATTTGTGATAGAATATGCAGGACGAATAGCATTTATGAAAGCCTTGACATATCAATTTTGTCAAAAACTCCTATTATGAAATTACTTTTTAATTGATGATTAGTCTATCCTGTACTAAATTTTACTTCTAGTTTTTGAGATTTTGCCCAGTTTTGAACCTTCTACTTTTTCAGCTTTGTCTGAAAATATTTTAGACTTCTAAAAATAAATTCTTCAATTTTTAGTTTTAGAAAAAGTAAAAAAGACATTTCGAGTTTTGCCTTTTGGTAAAAATGAAATATTTGTTACAAATGATTTAATAAAAAACTTGGGTTGTTTAAAATAAGAAAAACAATCCTTGACTTTAAGTCTCGCCAACAAAACTATGGCGAATGTGATAAACAATTTGATTAGAAAAGTTGAATGAATTGTGAAGTAGATCCGTCTCTCCATGATGGGTCATCAGTGATCTGAATCATGAGCATGAAAAGAATTGAGGACTAGAAAATGTAACATTCTTGTTAACAATCACTCACCTGAGATCTACACATAGGACATGTTCTTTCTCTGTCAAACCAAGTTGCAACACACTCTTCACAAAATATATGTTTGCAGTTAAGAATAGTTGGCTCCTGAAAGTTGTCGTGACAGATGGGGCAACAATTTCCACTTGCCTTTACCTCGTGATCACTTGGACATCGACCATATCTCTGAAAAACATTAAATGAATATAAAAAATGTAAAAATAAGAGTATTTGAGAGAAGACCATACTTTGCTCTGAATGAAAGTAAAAGAGGCATTCCTCCAAGATATAGCTGCTTTCAATATATGTTTTCCCTTTTGAACCATATAAACAGCTGTCAGTATGACACCCAAAACTTTGGCTGGTATTTTGACCACATCCGAGTGCAAAGATTCTAGCAAGAAGTGTAGCCAAATTGGAATAGGTGCTAGAGTTCGATGCAACTGATTGGTTGTTTCAATGAACAAAAAATAGTCTCCCTGAAATTATTGCAAACATCACTTTAGCTTATATTATATAGTTGAATGATGTTGATGCTTTGAAGCATATGTGAACTCACCCGCTTACGGTGGGGTAGAATTCTGCCAGGCAGAAGAACAATTGAAGTTTTGACAATGACCGAGAAAAATTTGAGAATGAAATCGTTGATGCCAACATACCACAGAAGGTCATAGAAGGAATTCACTTTGCCAATTGACAAGAAAATTGCACTGAAATTAGCATGGTTTTAGATCAAGCTCAAGGAGGTATCACGTAAGCTTTGCACATTACTCTTAATTGAAATCTTTTTTTGTTTTTTCAAACAGTCAATTGAAATAGGTAGGGACAAACCATTTATAAAGCTCATCATCACTGAAAACGAAGTATATAGATATGATACACGCAAGAAGGTTTATGAGCACTGCAAGCAGTGGCCAAATGCTTCTTCGGCTTTGCCTACTGATTTCTCTGCACAAGACTGAATTTGCGTGATAAAAGGTAACAACCAATGCAGCGAAAACGAATATTCCTACAAGAATAAATATTTAAAGGTAAAAATATTGAGATGGGTTTTATGTGCCTCACCAGTGAAATGCTCAAAAAGGTACTTTATAACAACCAGCAGAATGAATGGGACATATTTTTCAAAGGCACGAAATGCACTTGACAGGGCAGGATTCTGACTCACAGCTTGGTCCCAGTAACTATATGCTTGATTTCTAAGACCTTCGGGTTGTTGGCTGCCGTCTGGTATTCTTTGACCCCCACCTTTTAAATTTGAAAAATAAAATCTGAATCACAAAGAGGGAAAAACTTGTGTTTTCTACCGCTTTGTCTTTCGTTTCTGACTCTCGATCTCTCAATTTCATCTCTTTCTTCAGTCACTTCGTCAGGCTGATCAGAGCCAAGCTGTAAAGATATTACAACAATCACCAAACACTGAAAAAGTGAGAAAGGGTTTCATTTACCTGGCTTGGTAAAGAAGCTGGCATTTCCAAAACAAAAGAATTTGATACTGGCTGCATAGTTGGCTCAGATAGGGGCAAAAGAGCTAAAAAAGTAAATGAAAAAATTGAAATCCCTTGATCCGTGTAGAAATAAAAATGTAAAGCTTCAGCTACAACAAAAAAATCACCAGGTTCCCGGGCGCTCCCAACGGATGATTCTCTACTTAATGTATCCTCAACCAGTCGAGTGAGTGCACTGCTTCTACAACGGGCTGCAACGAATGACAATTATGTGTGATAAACCAGACTACTCCAAATTCAATCCCACAGTATATTTTACTTATTAAAACAGTACTTCCAACAGGTACACTGCCTCCTTGGTGGATGCTATTTACATTTACTCTGTGCCTTGCTCTTGAGCTCTCTTCAGAAATTGGAGTTCTAAACATGAAAAAAGATACACATTTTCTATCTACAAAAATTTACTTTTGATTCTTTTCCATTAGGGTTCGTTGACAAATTACAAATAGGAATTTTTGGAGCGTGGACCCCCGTTTAAGACATTTGCTATAAAGTCAGTTTGAATCAGAAAAGGTCCACCATCAAACAAAGTGAAAAAAGAAAACTTTTTACTCTTACTCTAGGTGACTTTCTCTAAAACTATTAGAAGGAAAACTAGGCTCCATATTGCCAGAAACCTGGCAAAATCAATTTTTTGTTGAGTCTAATTCTCCCTGATTTTATACACTACGTTTCATTTGTGTTTTCATTTGTTTGTTTATATGTTTCAAACGCCACTGTATTTGTCGGGCAAAGTTGTCCTTTTCGGAGAGATCTCGCCATTAAGATGTTTTGCAATTCTATCTATTTTCCCTTTCTGTTGGATGGCCTGGAGCCAGCCAAATCCCCCTCCCCTTGTTGACTAATGGACCTTTATCACTGAATGTTTTGTTGTATTCAGATGTGGAGTCTTTGTGCCAAATCTCAGCTCTCTAGCTTCAAAACTGTGGGAGGAGATGACAACCCCCTACCCTTATACATTATCCCCTGGCAAAATTCTTTGCTTTGCTCTTGGAGGATAAGGAAAAATAAATAAGCTCAATTTAGAAATGAATAAAACTTTATTGAGGTTGTGCTTGGCAGCTGGAAGCTCACCTGTCTGTTGGAATCAGGTAATGCTTCCCATGTTAAACATGTGAACCAAACCATGTTTGGTTAATAAGTTGGAACTACCTCAGATCCAAGGCTACTCTTCAAGTCTAATTGATCATGTTTGTAACTTATTATTTGAATAAAGCACTTAGTTATGAAGCTCGTTTGTCTAAAAAAACCCTGAGGGATCACTTTTTGACCTTATTAATTCAACAACAGGTAGCAAGAGGGACCAGGGAATGTATGTCTGAGAGGGTTCAAGCAATGACGTGGTAGACAAGAGAGTGCAGGAAAGGTTTGGGGTGTGCCTTGATCTTCACTGAGATTCATTTCAGACTGACATCTTTGGGTTCAATTTTATCCAAATGCAGCAGTCAGGGAGAAATCTAAAAGGATGACAGGGTTGTGGGAGAGGATTGCAGCAGTAAGTGAAAGCAATCTTTTTTTCATTTATGTGTGTGTACCTGAGAACTTTTGAATGGCTGAGGCAACAATCTGTTTGGAATTATTAACTTTATTGAGCTTTACAAAATACTGGACAGTAAAAATCCTTTTTTTGTATCTGCAAACACTTTGATACTATAATATTCTAAATCAAGTTACAAAATATCTTGAGAGGATCCTAAATTTTGAAAAAGTATCTTTTTATTGAAAAAAGATAAAATTTGGTTTATAAAAGGATAACACTTACTCTGGAAGCAAGTAAATTTTTGAAGACAAGAGCTTGTCACATTTTTACACGACATGCTACTTTCAACTTTTACTATCGAAGCATGAGAAAGTGAAGAAATTATTGTAATATTTTAATCTAAATAATTTGGTTTCTTCTTAGAAATGAATGATCTTGGTTAACTTTAAGAAAAAGTTTGTCTTTTTCACAAAAGGCAATTGACAAAAGGTCGTAACGTCCTCTCAAAGCTTGTCTTCAATAGAGGTCGTTACCAATTACCACACAAGTGAATTTTCTTCTTCTAGAGTTCTTTTAAAAAAACTGTGCTGGAGGACATAAAATGGAGTGATTCTTGTTTTAGGGTCATAGTCTAGCATTTTTAAAATAAGGTCTTTAAATTTAGAATAGTCGTGCTTTGAGTGACCTGGCTCATTTATGCGTCGAGAACCTGGGCCTCCAATTTCAACACCAATGACATCACCAATTTTTCTCGAGTTGGGAGCTCGATTTTTTTTACCATCTTTCAGAGAGTTGAGCCCGTAGGATCCGTCGGGCAATCTGTGGAAGTACTTCTTTGTCTTTGGAGCTTGATCTAGCAGGTGCTCAGGTGGAACACCTAAGACTTCAACAATCTTGTTCATCTAAAATCAAAATCATCAAAGTTT
>Ga0194133_10005833_pt1 | contig 15497 bp, 15 predicted proteins | sample TA2KigOf40mmetaG_FD_155448 | JGI IMG/M metagenome (GOLD analysis project Ga0194133, IMG submission 155448) | Freshwater microbial communities from Lake Tanganyika, Tanzania - TA2015055 Kigoma Offshore 40m | ecosystem: Environmental > Aquatic > Freshwater > Lake | place: Tanzania: Lake...
TTTTTTTAAATGAAATAGATCAAAATTCACAGATAGGGTTTAAGGAGACTCCATAATTTTTTTGTATTTGTAGAAAATTTCTCGTTCTTCTTGGAGTGTGAGTGAAAGGTAATCCTCCTCCTCTGCAAGTGTTTCAGACATTCTGTGGGCAGCCTCTTTTTTCCTTCTTTTTGCTTCTTGAGAAGCATCTTCATCTTTTGTTAGTTTCGTAACAGCTTTGCCCACGTTGCCTTTGCACTGCTCTAGAGCTTCTTTGGCTTTGCCCTCATCAAACCCCATCGACACGAGGGGTTCGACTGAGTTACTTGTTGTGGCTGAATCGTCAGATGAGGAAGTAGCTACGATCAACATTTCAATATCATCGTAGAGAATTCTCATGGCTTCATCAATGTCGTTATCAGTTTGTCTAAAAATTGTCAATTTATAGAGTGGAGTTTTAAATTTGGCATTTACAAATAGGTCTCACTTTAAGGCAGCAGAAGCAAGCTCTTCACTGTAACCAAAACCGATAATTGTTTTCAAGTATCCAATATTGACCCAAGACCCATTAGCTGTGCGACCCAAACGTTTCTGCTTTGAACGATTTTCTGCCTCAACCTGCTTCATTTTTTTTGCTTTTTCTGCTTTGACTTCAGCAAATCGGACAGCTGCAGGTACTTTATTTCCTGTTGCTCGAAGTGCCACACAAGCTTCGTGCCTGAAAAAACCAAAAAATAGACTCTGATTTGAAACTGTACTTTTATATTGAAACTCACCTTGAAAATCCTTGAGCAGCAACCTCGTCAATCAATTCTTTTGGAACACAAAGTACATTCAATTCTTCTTCCAATTCTTTGAAAATCGATAGAGCAAGGTCGCTATTTCCACCATGAAATGCTGTGATTGCTTTTAGTAACTTCAACCTGACCAACAGGGCAGATTCTGGACTTGTTTCACCCTTGATAGATTCAAGCCTTTCGAAACTTTCACCATAAGATCTAAAATAAAAAACAGCCTTAAAGTCATCAAGCGACACAAAAAAATGTTTGTCTGTGTAGCGCGTTCGGTGCTGCGGCGTCTGAAGGGATGCGATAACGGAACGGAAGCGGGAGGAGAAGTGATTGTTGAGCTAAAATCCCAGTTGTAGACCTTCCAAATCAAGGAAAGAATCAGAACTGAACTGTTTATTGAAGGAGAAGAGATGCTTTGTATACAAAAGTAAAGGAGAGATCGGATCAAGAAATATCGGACCTCTTAGAAGAGGGTAGAACATTGGCTGGAATAAAAGTGCGGGAGTGAAAACAGCGGCAGCCTGTTTAGGTGAACTTACTACTGAAAGGGAAAAGAAAGCTAAACAGTGGCAGCCTGTTTGAAACGACTTTGAGCTTGAAAAGTGAAAAATATCGTAGCGCGAAAAAGAGGGTAAATGAGCGTGTATTACGATATGTGCGCAACGATGAATTGAAGATTTGAAATCGAATAAGAGTGTGCAGGAAATGCAAATTCAACAGCTATTTAGATTGATATGTCCAATATTGTAGTAAAATTCCCATTATTGCTTACTTTTTGATTGAAGTTTCTGCAATGCGTAACCTTTTTTCGCTGTCAGGTAGTTCTCCAATATTTTGTAGTTTAAAGTAACACCAGACAATATCCAGATTCAGGACTCCTAAAATCAATCCTGTCAATAAATCAAGGTGGAGATAATTTACATTAGACAAACTATTTTACCATAATTGTCAGAAACCTGCAAAATTTCTGACCTGCAAGAATCGTATTCACGAGAAGATTCTAGGAGAAAGACCTAAAAGGAATCAAGTTGGTCAGGTTAGGTTTTGATCAAAGAAAGACATAAGAGCAGCTTACAAGTGCAAGGTCAAAATTATTTTTCAAAAGAGCAGCCCTTCCTTTCTCATGCAAACTCATGGCAATTATGAGGGAGTTCCGCTCTGCTTTGGGAAGATTAATTTCCTCCCCATTTTGATCTTTGCACAAAAAGCAAAAGGTGGATTGCATGTTAAAAAAAATCAACGAAAATCATGAGTTACTCGTGATTCGAAGATCGTCACTTGAACCCAGAATTTGAGCGTCGTCTTTGGCAAGTTCCAGGATGGCCCTTTGCTCCTGTGAAGAAAAATGTTCAACTAAACTCTATGCCATATTGAAGAAGAGATGATTCTCACCATTGCTGTTGACCAAGATGAGTCTTTTGGGTTGATTCTCAATATCATCACTGTTGTTCCAGGCTTTAAGCCCTGATTAAGTAATTTTTCTTGGAGTTGAAGAGTTTTTCCAGAGGCAACTAGCATTAGCTCAGCATGTGCACATCCAACCTGAAAAATTGACCATGAATTAAAGTAGGGTCAAAAAAGCCCAAGGGTTTGTTTACTCACTGCCTTTGAAACCTCTATTGCCAAATCCAGTCCAGTAGAATCAGAGTCCATCAAAAAATTGTTCTTTGTGCCACTGTGCAAAGGAAAACTTTTCGATATTTTTACTTTGAGACTTATCTTGCCAGATGTTTGTAAGGTCTGCCTTGCTGCTAACTTATTCAGGGCATTTTCTTGTAGTTCCCTAGAAAGTCAAAATTATTTGAAGGAGGTTTTTAGTCAAAATTGATGAAGAGGAAAGTAAGGGTATTCATTTATTAAAGTCTATAGATGAAATTTGCAAACTTACAAAAGCCTTTGGTAGATCTCCAACATATCCATACTTAGAGAAGGAGCCAAATTTTGAGAGAGCTATTTTTTCAAAAAGTTTCATTTTTGTCAATCAAATTAATATAATCTAGATTTTATCTTTCTTGCCTCCATCAGCTTTCCTTCTACAGGCTTAGCATCACCATTCAAATAAGGAGGCTTCCATAGTCTAAAATGATTTTAGAGAATAGTCTTAATTATTTTATTGCATCCATTGATGAAAATAATAATAACGTCCTTGATTTTTTTTAAAAAAGCTTAACATATTTTTAATAAATCTTACTCAATCTTATTTTCCGACAATGAAATTCGGACTCGACTTATGGATGCCTCCCTTGAAATTTCGATGTTGTCGTCGGACTCTATCAAAATATATTCTTACTCAATTTTGAGATTTAAAAAAATATCAAGGTCTACCTTACCCTGGATTTTTGCCGCACTAGATTTTGAAGAGCCTTCCATGGAGGAAATCTTAATGGGAGCAAAAAAAATTACTACTTGTTGAATATTTGTAAAGTATTGAACGGTTTATTTTATTCATAATTTGACACATTTCTTTAGCAAACAAAAAATCAATGTCTTTTCAAAGATGAAACACTTTTTAAATGATGAAGAAGATAAAGCCCTTGACATCCTGTGAAAAAATCCAGAATACTTTGAAATACTTTAAATGCTTGTGTAATAAAACAAGGTGTTACTCAAAGAACGTCACAATTGTAGATTACTCTTTGGGGTGTAAGAACTGATACAAATCTACTTCAATGTCCAAAGACTCCTTCTTGTGGTGCTTATACTTTCCACCTTTCAAGTCATAGCGTAGCTGAGCCAAAACTTTTGCTTTCACACCCCAATCATGAGCTTTCTTTAAAATGTGATCGCGAGTTGATGTCTTGTGCAAGGAATATACAGAATTGTTTGATATTGCTAAGGCTAGAATGAAAGAATTTTTTTAACTCTGATCAATCAAGAATGGTCATTTTACAAATCTGACCTGATCTCACAAAGGCAAGGTCAAGACCCCAATTTCTCTTTGTTCCAAAGGGAGGGTTGAGCACGACAGTATCAAACTTTTTAGCGAATCCCAAAGGTTCCTCTGACAATTTGGAGACATCGCAACTCACAAGATCAAAATTGTCAATTTCAAATTCTTCTGCATTGGCTCTGCATATCTTGAGTGCGTCTGAGTCAATTTCAAAACCGACAACTGAACCTGCACCTAGCATGATGCAGCCAATGGAAAGAACACCAGTGCCGCATCCTACAAGGTAGATGAATTTAAATTTTCTTTTTCAGCCCTGTAAAAGCATTTGAAAAAGTAGGAAGCTTATTAACTTACCGAGATCGGCAACGAGTTTCCCATCAAGATCTCCAAACGAGCTTTGAATAGTGTGTAACATGCAAGCAGCAATGTGAGAAGGTGTGGCATATTGTTCAAGAAGAATTTTAGGGTGATCAAAATCATCAACGCCTTCCAAAAGTGACTCGAGCTCTCTGAGTTTCATACAAGACATTTTAATTGGGTGGAAATCGAGGGATGACAGGCAAAATGACGTTCCCAAATGCCGAGTCTAAAATCAAGGAATTAATCATGACAAACTCCACATCCTTTTCTACGCATCCGAATCTGTATTTTTTACTTACCTTGGGGTATGAAAAAGGCAAAGGAATTTTTGTTGGCCTGATCGATTGCTTGCCTTTGCACTGGAGTCAGGTGGAGTTCCTGTGCTGTGAGAACAGCGTTTCCCCCGGAACTCAAACCAGACGATATCGAGGTGGCTATTTAAAAACCAAGCATTCCTTTAGTATAAAGGGGACATTTATGCCAATCATTTCCTCACCTGACTTGTCAGTGCTCGCAGAGCCTGACGGGGTTTCAGTTGAAGCAGCCTTAGCCAGTTTTTGCTTTCGCTCCAGCTCCTGAAAATATACATTTCGAGTAACCACAAAATGCAATATTCGATAAGAAAAATTTGTCAACTGCTAGAGAATATAATGAAAAAGAAAGCAAGTAAGAAATAAGGATGACAAACCTCGAGAATTTTTCTTTGTTGATCAATTTTACCAGATGTAGGATTTGTAAATGCTGCTGACATTGTCGTACTACCCTTTAGACATTTGGGCGACTTCGTGCACGTTTTTGGAACAAAATCAACAAGTAATTACAATCAGAGATTGCAAAAAAAGCCGCACAAACGTATGAGAAAAACTTGCGAACTGCAATTTTCCACGCTTAAAAGCGATCTAGAGATTGTGAATTTGTGATGAAATTTATTATAAACATTAGGCGCCCGGCGCTGTCGCTAAGTAAATAATCTTTGTTTTGATTTGCAGCCAACCCTTATGAAGTAGAAAAGTGTAAAAAATAAGACTTTGCCGTTGACGTCTTAAGAAAAAGTTTTTAGCTGGTGATGGGCACGAGCCAAATATTTGAGCCCTAATCGAGCCTAGCCTTTAGTTTTGAAGGTTATGTTATATAATAAATTTTTTCTCTCTGACTGGGTTAATTTGCAACTTGCTGAACATCTTTTGTTTTGTAAACAGTATAATCAAAAATGTGGCCGTCAGCTTTTATGATTTCAGGCCGCCCAGGCCCAGATGGAGGAGGGGGTATCAAACATGCACCAAAACCTTCCTTGGATAGATGGAAACTTTTTTTTCTAAATACTCGAGTTTACATGCACCAGCATTATGGAGATAGTCAAAGATTTTAAGTGTTTGGGAAATTGTATCATAGTAAATGCTCAATAAAAGTTCTTTTATTTTATTTCTCCTCCACAAATTCCCATTCCCATTAGACTCATTTCAAGACTCTCATTCCCACACCTTTTCAGCCCAAGGTATGCTAAGCACATCCAACCAGTGGTTGATCTTATCTATGATCCGACTCGCTTGTATATAAAAGGGCTGCCGTTCTATCATTAAACAATTCAGTATTGATTTATTTCTTGATTGGGACAGTCATCGCTGGCTTTTACTCAGCTCTTTCTCATCCCAACACAGTCACTCTCCAGACCAAAGCATCGTACTCGCTTATTGTGTAGAGAAGGATCCAAGGCTAGATAGCGGGAATGCCCAAAATATGGCTGAATTTACAACATCACTTTGATCAACGATGAAAGTCCACAGGCAAAAGTGTTTCTCGGACGCTGGGGCGGTACTCATATCTTCACCAGTGTAGTTGTTTTTCTTGATCACCGCCCCTGTCCCCTCTTCACATGCTGGGGTGAGGGAATGGTTCCCAACTTTCGCCGGGTTTGCCATCAGTGATAGGGTTTTCAAGGGAAGTCGGCTAGTGGTCTACGGTTCGTACGCCCCAGAGGTTAGCCTTTCTTTGAGGGAACGCCCTCTCTGTCTGCCAAACTGTTACATCTCATGGTATGGGTGATCAAACTTCAATTGAGAAGTTGGGTGGACTTACTGTACAGGGAGCCATATTTCGCCACAAGAACTTTTCTGGCCATACAATTTGGGTTAGCGCTCCACACTCGGACAGAAGGTGCTTGCGACCCAACTTGCTTCCCTGTAAGAGCTTGTGACCCAACTTACTTCCCTGTAAGAGCCACCGGCTAAAGGGCAGGCGGGAGGGTGTCCGAAGCATCTAGTGTGGTCGCTATGCTATCTAATAGGAGGGTACGGGATCGGGTTCTGGTTAGTATGGTGAGCGGGGTGGGTGGTCGGCCTAAGGTGGTTTTCTAGGTATCGGCGATGGGCAGGGAGGGACTTCGCCAGTGAAGACATCTGAAATTATACTTCTTGATAATATCAACATTTTCTAGTATTTCCAGTATATTCTGAAAGTGGAGCAAAACTGTTAACCTGCCATGTTAGGAAAGTACGGTATATACGAAGTCGAGGGAGGTTGCCGGTGAATCATTGTTTCATGCAATCGAGTGCACTCGAAATACATCAACACTGGCATATTTGTTAAATGGCCGACACAGTTGATCGAACTACCTAGAGCAAGGTTCAAAGGTTAACTCAAAGCCATCCATGAACAACTTTGTTTTTGTTTACATTATTATAAGATTTTGAAAGTTTGAAATTGACAATAAAGTTTCCAATTTCGGCAGACGTGTCATTCTTAAAAATGGGCCTTGGGAAAGTGTACTTGGTCGCCTATAATGGTCTACAACTTCTGGGCTGGTCCATCATAATGTGGCACCTTGTTCCACATTTGAAAAACCTCAAGAATCCCCCGCCTCTCCTTTATGAGTCTGTCGGTGGCCTTCTTAGGTGTGTTCAAACGGCCGCATATTTGGAAGCATTTCACGCAGCAGTCGGTAACAAAGTAGAATAATTTGGTCATTATCATTTCACGTTTGTTACAAACACACTTCTTAAGGCCTCGTGAAGTCCAATCCTGTTCTCACGGCTGTCCAGGTATGCGCATTTTTGAATCAATGATGGGAATAGGGTCTGATACTTGACGTATACATATCTTGTGTATTCTAGATAACAAGTCGTGTTGGAGTGGTCTGGGGTGTGCTGCACCAAGTGTCTCTTGTTCAAACCTCAATCGGATTTCCCCTGATGCTGTTAGCCTGGTGCATCACAGAAATCATAAGATACTCTTACTATGCATTAAATTTACTTGACATCAATGTGAACATCCTGACATGGCAAGTTTTAGTTTTCTCTTGTTTTTTTGTGATTAACAAGGTTGAACTTTTTGTTTCAGGCTAAGATATACCCTATTCATTGTCCTGTATCCTATTGGAATGACAGGAGAACTTTTGTCCTATTACGTTGCCCTTCCCGTCATACTATCAACCAAACTCTTCACAATGGAACTACCTAATTTGTGGAACTTTTCTTTCGACTATTATTTGGTAAAATCAATTATATATATTAGAGCAAAATTACAAAGGAGTACAGAAACATTGCTTTCCTTACAGGTTGTCATCTTAATTATGTTTTCGTACATACCAATATTTCCTCAACTTTACTTGCACATGCTTGCACAAAGGAAGAAAGTTTTGGTGAAAGATCGTTTGAAAAAGTCATTGTAAGAGATTGTGTTAAAGGTTTTAGTCCCTACAAAGTCACGAATAAATACATGAAATCCGTTTGATCTAGTTGGTGTAAGCTTTATTGTGATTTTTGAAGCTAAACTTTAAATATTTTTGAGAACGAATATGAGTTAGTTCCAACGAAATGGTTTTTTTGTCACAAAAAAGACAACACATCCGAGGTCGTTTGAGGTACCTGAAAATGTGTTGTGGTCAAGACTCTAACGGGCAAGGTGGCCAACCAATTGAACCTTTTAAAGCTGTTTTCTAGTTTCCCAATAAAGTAAGGTACTTTGTTATTTCTGTCTGATGCCTTGAGAGGTTTGGAAGCGACTTAGAACTCAGGAAAAGTTTTTACTTTGGTCCTCCACTAGCCATCCGACGTTTATTCTAAAAATGAAAAAAAAATCAATTAAAAAAATTGTGCTTTTGATTATGGCCATTTTTAAAAGAAATTTATTTCGCACCTTGATTTAAATCACACAAAAGAAATTTTAGAAAAAAGCAACTTGCCTGTGTCAAAGAAGGATCTTTAGGAAAATTTTCATTTTTTCTTGTCCACTCTGGGTCATCAGGATCATCTGCTGCCCAATCAGGATCATCCTCAGGTTCTTCACAAGGACTGTTACTTGCTGAGGAAAAAGGAACTCTATTCGGAGACAAAAATACTTCTGCTGGAGGTGGCTTGTCGGTTACGTCTTCCTCAGTAGCGCTAGTTTAAATTTACCAACATGAAGGGGGAGTCGTTCAATTCTGGTGGTCGAGTTTTGTCATACCTTGCATCACACACTGTGAGTATGTCATTCATCATGGTAGCATACTCCTCCTCTGTGAGTGGAAATCTTCTTGGCTCAAATGGAGGTACTTCTTCATGGTCCATAGGAATCGGTGTTGCACAGCGAGACGATGGAGGGTCATCAAGAACTTGTCGATCGTGTATTACAGTAAATGAAGAACTTCGGCGGCGGCGTCTTTAAGAATATTTTAATACAATTTTTAAGCGATATAAATATCTTGTTAATATAAGTTGATGAAGTATAACTTGACTTTTTACCTCACTTTTGCACTAGGCTCGTCCAGGACAGTAACCGGAGATGTAGGTCTAGTATTGCCCTCGATTGGGTCTTGAATAATCATCGGAGATAGAGGATCAGGAGAGTTACACCCACTGTTTCCTTCAGCCCTGCTGTCATTTCGACGTCCTCTGAGAAATCAGTGTATTTTTAATTTGAGAAAAAGACCTTTTCTTCGGACTTAACAAATGCATATAGTCGACTTAATTTTTAAGGATAGTGTTTTCACCTGTTTCTTCCAGGCCTATTGAATGCCTTTAACCATCGATTTTTTTCTTCGACTTCTGCTCGTGCATGTCTTTGCTCAAATGCAATGTCAGAGATGTCTTCCTCGCAATCTGATGCTAGGTCTTCTGATAGTTTTTCATCTAATCCCTCAGCAAGACGGAAAGTAGGAGTGATGATTTCTTTGTAAACAAGTTTCTCTACTCTCCCTGCAGAAGCCATGCTATAAGGGATAACAATGTTGTTAATGTCGAATGCAGTTTCACGCCTCCGTCGAAGTTGCTCAATCATGGCCAGTGTAGGAGTAATCGGAGTTGCTGGAGTTGAAGCTATCCCGTCGACTTATGGAAAAAAAAAAGAATTTCGTAATTTTTGAAGTAAGCTCTAAACCTAAAAAAATTTACCTGAAGTTGCATCGATGAATGCTGATGTTCCATCTGGATTAGAGAGTACTAAAGGTTTGTGCTTTCTCTCTTTCAAGAGTTTTGACTTTTTCTTTGGGACACCCATTCCATCTCGCATTGAGGCTGTTCTCTTTTTGGAGGACTCTGCTCTTTTTATCTTACGCTTTTCATCAACACCAGTTTTTCCTTTTCCCCACAATTTGTCTTTTGAAAGCTTTAAAGACGATCGTGAAAGAGCATCATTTGTTATTCTCTGCAACCATTCGCGATCTTTCAATCTATGAATCATTTGAAGGTCCAGAGGAACATCATTTTTTGAGGATAAAACCTTAAACCAAAGTGTTCTGATATGGCAATACTATACATTTTAACTGTAGGGGTATTTGCTACTTGATGATAAGAGTGGTCCATTAAGGCAACCAGTTTTCCACGCTCGTGAGATACAGGATCAGGTGCTTGAACATGATCGTCACGTCCGTAGCAAACAGAACACCTTTCAAAATAATTTTGAATGGTAGGTAAAAATCTGATCTTGAAATCAAAAGTCAATATGAATAACGTACCAAAACAAAGGCCTTATACAATCACATTTAAAAAGAGACTTTCTTGCGGCTCTTGTAGATGTCTTGTGAAAATTGTACGTAGAAATAAATTTGCGACGAGGAAAGGGACGTACTGGTCTAGTACGACTTGACCCCTGATCTCCACCCGAATCTGACAGGTCAGCTGCTGGCTCCTTAATTATAATCCTGCGTCCACTAAACAAGTCAAATAATTAAGTTTAAAAGGTTCGAGCAAAGAAAATAGTATCAAAAACAAAACCAACTTGGAATCAACAAGCATGGTGCTAATTGGAGACACCTTAAGTTCTGAGTGGGAGATAACTTGACTAAGTTTGGGATGTTCTTCCAAGACAACTTGTCCTTTGCTTGCACGAATTTGGCGATAAATTTCAGCCTAAGTTTGAGACAATTTTTATTTATCCTTAAATTAACTCATTCGATCAGATTTACATTTACAATCAAGGGCAAAGATATTTTGAGTGATAAAAAGAATCAAAAACAATTAACCTGCTGTCGTATCCTGTATTCCAAATCTGAAATCTGTGCGTTTAGCCAGCTCCACCTTGATTGGAAAAATAATATATTTTTAGCTTGTAAGCAACAAATTTGGGCAAAAGTTTTGTTTGGTTTAACATGATATTTTCAAAATAAAACTCACTTGCTTGCAACACTTGATCTTGTTACAAGCCACCTCCATTTGGCTCTTTTTCTAATGGGCATCGATCTTGTCCGGGTTTCCATACCAAAAGTTGAGGGATAATCGTCGTACTCATCACAACTCTCCCCTCCTGATAAAAAAAAATTATTTAAGTAACATTTTGCTCATTTCGAGCTTGAATTCAAACAATCGTGTTCTTTGAAATTAAGAAAATGTGAAAATAATGCTTATAAAAAAGTGCTGGTTCTAGTCCACTCCTTACCAGATGAAGAATCTGTGGCGTCTGAGTCATAACTATTGATTAGGTGTCTCAAACCGGCATCAAGCTGACCAAGAACATCATCTGCCCTGCGCTTTTCTTCAACAGTCAAAAACAAATGTTCTTCATCAAGTACGGCATCTTCAGTTTCTGTTTTGAAATCTGCAAGTGGTTTGTTTGGCAATTGTGGTGCTGGCACGCTTGGCAAACTAATTCCTTCTGGAATATTGGTAGGCTTAGCTTGCTCTGCAAGCTGTTGTAGAGCAGCAATATCCATTGTAGGAATTGGTTTAGGCTTTGATGCTATACTACTTGAAATATCGGCTCTGAAGACAGTAAGTTGTTTGCTAACATGAGATGCATATTTTTGACATCGAACCTAATGAGGTTTTGAGGGAACAGTTTGAATTTATTTGAAAACATAATGCCAATTCTTTTTCGATGTAATTAGTTAAGGACAAGAATTTACCCGATTTATTCTTTTTATTAGATCGTTATACTTTGAATCGATTTCATTCTGCCGCAATTGGCACTGATCGTATTTTGAATTTCCAAGGGCATACTTGTCTACAGGTTTCGTATCATCCTAATTTTAACAATTTTCAGCTAGAATCAACGCATATAATAATTTTTTTTTATACCTGAGAATTTAATTCCTCAAGATTTTTCTCTTCATCATAACCATCAAAGTCTACAAAGGCAATAAAGGAACAATCATGCAATTGGCCAGTAAAAAAAGATAATAAATCATTGCAAACTAAAACTCTACCAGATAAAACTTTCATATAATCGCCGATATCATCATTTGACGACGAGATATCGGGGTTAGAGGTTGGATTTGCTGCGGTCGGTGCTTCCACTTCGACTCCATCGGGTGCAAGATTTGCTAGATTCATTCTAAAGAAAGCAAGGAAATTAGACTGACAAAAGGGGTATTGGTAAAATCAATTTCAATGCAAAAAATTCTGGGTCAGGCACTTTTTTCTTTACTCATAAATTAATGATGAAGCCTTGAATGAGCTTGGGCATCTGGCTGGGAATGGGAATAATCTGAGAGGTCAGGACTTGAACCCCAGCACCCTCAGGCAACCTTTGACACTGTGTTGCCTAAAACAACAAACATTCCCAGCCATTACTGTGCCCTTAATGACTGAATTCGCAAGTCAAAACTTAAGAAAAGACATAAAATAAGACTTCCTTTTTTGAAACTATAAAAATTGTCGTACTCACTTGGCACCAGAAATAAAGCTGTCAGCTAACGTAACAAATCATTTATGTCCTTCCAAAAGAAGATGACTTAAACGTTTTTTCGCTTAGAAAATCAATCCTTATAATCATATCTTATTTGAAATAAAACGATCTGTAATACATTTTTGCATTTAATGTCAGTCCAAGTAAGTTATGCAAACGAAAATTCCTCTTTAATTCTCACCACATGCAGTGGAAAAATTAATCTTCACAAGAAACATATCGAAAAACTCAAAACGTAAACAACAATTTCATAACGCTTTTTGTTTATTTCGTATCTGCTGGCCACTCCGTCTGACCGTAAGGCAGTTTTTGCCAACAGCGATTTTTTGTTTTGTCTCCAATTTTTTTCTTTCCTCCAAACCGTTCCCTCTGAAATTGAACTTCGTGACTATAAACATCTGAGTTTTATGAAAGATTTTCTCTTTAGATGTTTGAAATAAAGTAAGGGAGTTAATAATCTCGAAGATCCAATCGAGTCAAGTGACTTAAAACCTCCTCATTTTAAAAGTTAAACAATTTAGATGAAAACGTTTTTAAATTTAATCAATCGTGCCGCATTTTACATTTTGAAAGGTTTTGAGAAAAAAGGATAATGAAATATTTTTAGGGACATTTGCGCTCAATTTGACTTTTTCCATTCTCTTCATATTCTTGTTTAGTCATCCACATCTGATGAAATGAGCCTAAAGAACCCAGAATCGATCCGCCTATCCAAGATCCAAATCGACGTTCCTAAAATTGGTTGAAAAGATTAGAATGATTTTTGCAAATATGGTGTGACTTCACTAACCTGTAATCCTGGAGCAGCGATTAGCTTGAATTTCATGCTTGATGGAGTCCTGTAGGCTAGATCCCTACCAAGACGTTCAGGAAATCCTTGCATGGTGGTTGTACCACCCGTCAGTATAACAGACCCGTAGAGTCCTGGCCTAACATCTATGTCACACATTCCTGTAAAACAAAAAATATAGTTTCGAATGATCGTGTCTAGAAAAAATAAATGAAAATTTGGAAACAAAAATCTTAAAAAACTAAAAGCAAGAATTAAGATTTTTTGTTGCCCTACCAACTGAAGTGGTGACGGCGTGTGCAGCTCCGAGAGCATTTTGAGACAAGTTAGTGCGGACTTTTGATGGATCAATTAAAGCCTCTGCTATCCTAAATCTTTCAGAGCCGTAGTCTTGTCTGTAACCACTTGGAAATTCATACGTGACTTGCGGTATGGTTTGGCAACTTTCTTCGTCAAATGGAGACTCCACAACCTGAAAGAATGATTTAGTTTCTTCATACATGAAAAGCCCTTTCATCTGTCAGGTAGCACTGTTAGTTCATCAAATTCGAATATACTAGTTGAATTTTTATCACACTATTTTTAAAAGTAATTTTTTAGGAGAAAAACGACATATGACCTGCAAAACAGAGGCCTGGAAATCTTGCAAAACTTGCTTTATCATATACTTGTGCCAAGAAGGTTTCACTTCAGGTAAGTTTAACCTCTTTTTCCATACTGCAGGTTCGCCATCATTGACCTCCTGCTTACCTGCGTTGATCAAAATGAAAAAAAAAGTAGAATTAAAGTCGAATTTTTTCTTTGATTTTTCTCATACTGCCGATTTGGTAAGGGGCCACTAGCTCAATTCCTCTACTTTCGAGATGCTGATTACACATCATAGTGAGAAAGTCACCCCCAAGTGACGACGTTACGACGGCTCGCTGTAAAACATAGCCATCGTGAACAGGCACAGCTGATGTGTGGGTAGCTCCTAACATTAAAGAAATGCAGAATATTTTTTAATTTCAAAATAAAAAAAATCACACACAGTTCTTACCTCCGTCCAAAACTAAACCAGAGCTTCTGCCATTTGCAAAAGTTGTGAGGACAGCATTCTTTGTGAGATTAAATGCAGGGACGTTGTACTTCTCAAACATCAATTCAGTAAGTTTTTCACGGTTGGGTTTCTGGTTCCAGGGAGACTCCGAAAACAGCGCAGGGTGGAGCTCAGACTCAGTAAATAGTACAGTCTTGTATGAGAAATCCAGAATCTAAAAAATAGACATTGCACCGCGGCGACGATTGCACTGATACCTTTGCCGCTCGCTTCGCCATTTTACTTTCAAAATTCAACTTATTTTACCTGTTCAAACATATCCCAATCCTCTATCATGCCGTCTTTCATGCAAGACGCCACTTCGCAACCGGCCCTCGGAAAACTCAGAGCATTGGTTCCAACAAAGTAGTTCTTTTTGGAGACATTATTATCGCCAGTCTGGTTGGGCTAATTCACACAAAAGGGATTATTTTAAATGACCTTCGTAACACACCCTAAGGTGTCTTCTTGCCTCAGCCAATCCACCCGGAGCAGCGGGATCAAAGGCGTACCCGACCACCGAGGGGATCTCGCACTTGGGCATATCCTCGCCGGCAAAGCCGACCCGCACTCCGTGGTGGCCGGGATCAAAGACCAGGGCTCCCACGTCGTCGCCACTTCCATAAATGCACCCCGACATGGCACTTCAAATTTTCTAGGACAAAAACATCAAAAAAAATTATATCTTAAACGTTCATTTTCTAACATTTAGACACAGAATTCGATCTCGAACGCGAGTCCATCCCGCGCAGAGGAACCGTTTGTAAACATTAATATGCTTTTTGCCTTAATTAAATTTGAAGACGTAAACGGCCGACTCTTAAATGAAACTCTGCCTCGTGTGCTTTGAGGGGGTGTTTCGAAACCAAAAAAAAGTGAGAAAGCAAGAAAAAAAGACTTTCACATTTGCTTACCGTTAGAAAAAGCGAAATGGAATAAATTTAACAATTCTTTTTCCACCCAATTTCTTTTCTTGCAAAGTTGTTGCCGATTCGGCGTCAGACTGAGAAGTTTTGTTTACATCGAAGACCGCCGGGGTTGTCAGACGCCGACACCGTTTTTTTCACAGACGCAGCGTAAAAATGATTCATGGAATGTTCTTGATCTTTAAATGCGAAGACCGCGTCCATCTCGAACCCTATTCGGGCGAGATCGACCTATATTTTATAACTTTAAGACGAAAACATTGAATCTAACCTATAAAATAGTGTTTGAGTTAGACCTTTTTAGGAAGACAAATATTTCAGGTGCGCAGATATAAAACGGGTTAGGCTAGCGCGCGCGTCTGCAACGTTGCCACACCGTTTTGGGCGAGGTGTCAAAGTTTCACCAGCTGACCTGACCGCCCCATCCCGACCTCCTGCAGCACGTCTGGAGGTGGATATAATGGATATATGCCACTTGGTGGGTTTAGTTACTTTGTTGACAGTTAGGTGGCTGTTTGACGTTGGCAGAGATACTGATACTTAAAGCGTTCTAATTTTTACTCCTTGAAGCGCCCGCCCCCCG
>Ga0194133_10005835_pt1 | contig 15493 bp, 11 predicted proteins | sample TA2KigOf40mmetaG_FD_155448 | JGI IMG/M metagenome (GOLD analysis project Ga0194133, IMG submission 155448) | Freshwater microbial communities from Lake Tanganyika, Tanzania - TA2015055 Kigoma Offshore 40m | ecosystem: Environmental > Aquatic > Freshwater > Lake | place: Tanzania: Lake...
GGTCAGGGAGCGGGCGTTGGTGTCATCCAGGAACTCCCGGGAGATCACCTGCAGGTGCAGGGGGATGTTCTGGATCTCCATATTGATCTTCGTGGCCGTGGCCGCGTTCGTCTTGAGGTAGCCGTAGTCGCGCTCGGACTTGACCTCGAAGGCGCTGAGGGCGGTCACGCCCTCGTCGGTCCGGAGACCGGCGGGCGCGGCCGCGGCGGAGGCCGGGCGGGCGGCGGGGGCCGCGGGCGCGGCGGCGGCAGGGGCGGCAGGCCGGCCCTGGGCTTCAGCGAGCTGCTTGCGCAGCGCGGCGTTTTCTTCCTGGAGCCGGCGGAGGGCCGCGGCGTCGCCCGCCTGCCCGAAGGCGAGGGGAGCGGCGCTGAGGAGCGCCAGCGTCGTCGTCAGGCTGCGCCTGGCGAGTTGGCTTGGTTTGTTCATGGGTGGGATTTTGTGTGGTGGTCTGGCAATCCGATCAGGGGATCAGAAAAGTGGTTTTCAGCGCGGCGCGGGACGGAGGGTCGGGGAAACGGTGATGCCGATCCGGCCGACCACCCCCCGGTTCTCGATCTTCCAGATGAGATGGTCGACAACTTTCCGCACCAGGGTGGGGAGGTTGATGTCGATGGCCGCCGGGGAATGGTCGAGGTTGTGGTAGACGATCGGGTTGTAGTTCCCGATCACCGCCGCGTAATCGTCCCCCGGCCGCTGCCCCGCCGCCCGCAGCGCCCGGAAGAAGGCGCCGCAGAAGTGATCCACCGGCAGGTAGAGTCCGGTCGCCCGCGGGGTCGCCGCCAGCAGGGTACCGACCAGGGTCTCGCTCTCCTCGTGCGCGGGCATCAGTTCCAGGTAACTCACCGCGGGGTTGGGCCGGCCCAGGACGGAATGCACCTTCAGCCCCAGCTCCCGTGCGCGCTGCTGGAAGGCCACCACCCGCCGCGCCACCGCGCTGTAGTGCGGGTCCGCGCTGACCACCGCCACCGTCCGATGGCCCTGCTCCGCCAGATGGTCCGCCGCCAGCCGGCCGTTCTCCTCGTTCGCCGGCTCGACGAAGTCGCCGGGATAGGTCTCCGAACGGCGCGTCATAAACCACACGTGCGGCAGGTCCCGCAGGCGCGCCAAGACCGAGGGCGCCGGCTCCACCCCCTGCAAAATCAGGCCGTCGAGCTTCTCGCCGCTCCAGCCGGCCGGCAGCTCCTCGGGGGAATTCGAGAACAACACCCGCAGGTCGATGCGCAGGCGGGGATCGTTGGACTGCGCGTGCAGCAACTGGTCGTGGAACCAGTTCAGGCTCGGATTGTTGGGGCGCGCGCCCACGAACCAGACGCCGATCCGCCGCAACTCCGCCGCCCGCGGCTTCGGCCCGCGCCGGCGGCTCAGGGGAGCCGGAACGTAATTGTTGGCCTCCATCACCGACCGGATCCGCGCCAAACTGTCCGCCGCGACAATCTGCGGCTGGTTGATCGCCCGCGAGACCGTCGCGGGCGAGACCCGCGCTTTCTTCGCGATCTCCGTGATCAACATACTTCGGGGTGGGGGTAGCCTGAAATTTTCAGACGGGAGGCTGAAATCCTGATATTCCATCGTCAAGAGCGATTCCGGAGGTGTCCCTCAAGCGGAGGGGGCCGTCGCGCGCCACGCCGCGAGAATCTCCCTCCGCGCCCGGATCGCCTCGGGCCACGCCGGCTGGTCCGTGCTCAGGTGGTAGCCGTGGCTCATCCCCAGCTCGGGGCACACCCAGAGTTCCCCGTGGTCCGTCTGCCCTGTCCGCCAGCAGGCGAAGAGTTGCCGGACGAACCCGAAGTAATCGCCAGCCTCTGGCGTCAGCCGGCCGCGCCCGTCGGTCACCGGGATCTGGCAGTGCTGACTGTTGAAGGGGCGGAGGTGGAACATCCGCGAGGCCTGGATCAGTTCCGGCCACGCGAGCAGCCGGGCGGCGTAGTCCGGCGCCTGCACGTGCTTGCTGACCGCGAAATGCGAATGGTCCCAGGTCACCGGGAGCAGTTGGCCCGTGGCCCGCCGGAATGCGCGGGCGAGGGCGGTGAACTTCTCCGGGGTTTCCGTCGCGGTGTCCCGGTGGGTCTCGAAATGCACCGCCACGCCGAGGCGCTCCGCCTCCCGGGCCAGCCGGACGGCCGCCTTGGTCGTCGGCGCGAGGGGGGTGTCGTGGTCGAGCAGTTGGATGTTGATGAAGCGAACGCCGAGGTCCGCCTGCCCGCGCAGCCGTTCCAGGCCCGTGGCGATCGTGGGGGCGTCGAACCCGCTCATCAGCGCGAGGCCGAGGCGGTCGGCTTCGGCGCGCAACTCCGGCGTCACGTAGGCGCACACGCCGTCGAAGCCGGCGGCCCGCATCTCGTGCAGTTGCCGTTCCAGGCTCCAGGGGCGACCGCGGGGGTGGCCGGCCAGCGACCAGGTGGCGGCGCAAACGACGAGGCGGGGGGACGCGGCGGGCACGGCGGAAAATTCATGAAAACCGTGGTTGAGTTTCAGGGCGGCGCGAGCTTATTCCCGCCGCCTCCCCGGCCGGCCACGCGCGGTCCCGACCCTCCCTTTTCCCCTGCCGATGTCCCTGCCGTTCACCGCCCAGGCCCAGTGGATCTGGTCCGCCGAGGGTTCCCACGCCGCCCCGGCGCCCGAGAACGCCAGCCCGTCGCATTACCAGGTTCGCCTCTTCCGCCGGACCCTGGAATCCGCGCGGCCCGGGGACCTGCCCGCCCGGATCCACGTGTCCGCCGACAGCCGCTACGTGCTGTGGTGCAACGGCGCGCTGGTGGGACGCGGACCGGCGAAGGGCGACGTCCATCACCAGTTTTACGATACCCACGACCTGACGCCGTACCTGCGCCCCGGGCGGAACGTGCTGGCCGCGCTCGTGCTGGATATGTCGCGGGTGGCGCACCGTCCGACCCAGTTGGGGGCGCCGTGCTCGGTGATGACCTACGCCGGGGGATGGCTCGTGGACGGCGGGGACTGGACCACGGATGCGCGGTGGCGGGTGGCGGTCGACCGCGCGCACCGGTTCCAGAACGACGGCACGACCTTCGAGGGCTACCAGGGTTACTACGAACACCGGGTGGAGGCGCTGATCCCGCGCGGATGGCAAAGCCCGGAGTTCGACGATGCGGCGTGGGCGCCCGCGACCCTGCTGTACCGGGCGGAAAGGCGGGAGGACCGCCGGGATCCGGCCAGCCCATACGGGTTGGTCGAGCGGATGATCCCGGCCCTGGAGGAGGGTGAGGCCGCGGGGTTTGCGGAGGGCTTCCTGCCGGGGGGCGCCGATCCGGGGCCGGCGTGGCGGCGCCTGCTGGCGGGCGCGGGTGACGTCGAGGTGCCCCCGCACACCGAGGTGGAGGTGATTTTGGACGCGGGGGTACTCACCACCGCGTACCCGCGGCTGGAAACCCGGGGCGGCGCCGGGGCGGAGGTTCGCCTGACCTATGCGGAGGCGCTGCGGCTGCCGTGGGACACGCCCGGGGCGAAGTTGCTCGGACGGCGGCAGTCGCTCGCGAACCTCGCCTCGCATTACGCGGATGAGAGCACCGGCTGGACCTTCGACCGCCGCGGCAAAATGAGCGGCTGGAGCGACCGCTGGGAACCCGCGGGCGGGGGTGCCCCGGAGGCGTTTGAACCGCTGCACTGGCGGGCCTTCCGCTACGTGGGCCTGCGGGTGCGCACGGGCGCGGCAGCCCTGCGCGTCGTGCGCTGCACGCACCGCTTCACCGCCTACCCGTACCAGGTGCGGGCCGAGTTCGCCTGCGACGACCCGGCGCTGGAGGCCATCTGGCGGGCGTCCGTCCGCACGATGCGCCTGTGCTCGCACGAGACCTTCGAGGACTGCCCGTACTACGAACAGATGCAGTACGCGGGGGACACGATGATCACCTCGCGGCTCGGGATGCTGACGGCCGGCGATTACCGGCTGACCCTGCAGTCCCTGCACCACTTCGACTGGTCGCGCCTGCCGGACGGCCTGACCCACAGCCGTTACCCCTCGCGGCTGCTGCAGGTCATCCCGTCGTGGTCGCTGCACTGGATCACGATGATCCGGGACTACGCGTACCACTCGGGGGACGTCGCGGCGGTGCCGGGGCTCCTGCCCGGGGTGCGGGCGGTGCTCGACTGGTTCGCGCGGCACGCGGGTCCGGACGGTTTGCCGGAGCGGCTGCCTTACTGGAACATTACCGATTGGTGCCCGTGGTGGCCGCGCGGGGTCGTGCCCGGGGCGGACGCCGGGCCGACGTGCATCATTTCCGCGCAGTACGGCGTGGCCTTGGCGGAGGCGGCGGACCTCTGCCGGCTCGCGGGGCGCGCGGAGGAGGCGGAGCGTTGCGACCGCGAGGCGGCGCGGGTGCGCGCGGCGGTGCGCGCGCGCTTCTGGTCGGAGTCGGAGGGGCTGTTCCAGGACCGCCCCGGCGGGCCGGAGGTCAGCCAGTACGGCAACGCGTGGGCGGTGCTCTGCGGGGCCGCGGGCGAGGCAGAGCTGCGCCGGCTCGGCGCCCGATTCCCCCACGATCCCGCCCTCGCGCCGGGCTCCTTCTTCTGGTGGCACGCCGGCTTCCGGGCCCTGGAGCGGTTGGGTGCCTACGACACGATGCCGCGCCACCTCGGGCCGTGGCACGAGATGACCGGGCACGGCCTCGACACCTTCGTGGAGGAGAACAGTTACTGGCGCTCGCTCTGCCACGCCTGGTCGGCGCATCCCGCGCTCGAGTTCCTCACCCGGATCCTCGGCGTGGAGCCCCTCGCGCCGGGCTTCGCGGTCGTCGGGGTGACGCCGCGCCGCTGCGGCCTCGGTTCGGCGCGGGGCGCCGTGTGCACGCCACGCGGGCTCGTGCGGGTGGCGTGGCGCGTCGAGGCCGGCCGTTTCCGGCTCGAGGGCGAGGCGCCCGCGGCGACCCCGGTCCGGGTCCTCCTGCCGGGCGGCGAACACGCGGAGTTCGCGGGCGGGCCCTTCGCGCTGGAGGGTGCCGCGCCGTGAACCCCGGCCTGGTCCTGACGGAAGCGGCGGATCGCCTGGAGGTGCGCCTCGACGGGCGCCCGCTCTGGACTTACGTGTTCGCGCCGGCCACGCCTGCGGAGGAGGCGCCGCGGCCCTACTTCCATCCGCTCCATTCCGCGGACGGCGACCTCCTGACCAACTTCCGGCCCAACGACCACCCTTGGCACCACGGGCTCAGCCTCACGCTGACCGCGGTGGACGGCGTCAACTTCTGGGGCGGACCCTCCCACCGGGCGGGCGAGGGCTACCGCTGGCGCGGGGACCAGGGACGGCAGGTCCACGCCGGCTGGGCGGCGCGCGTACCCGCGCGGCTGGAGGAGGCCGTCGAATGGCGGTCGCCCGCGGGTGAGGTGCTCCTGCGGGAGGAACGCGTGCTGGCGACGGACGTGCTCCCGGACGGCTGGGCGCTGGACTGGACCAGCCGCCTGTGGAACGCGGCGGGGCGCCCGCTCGTCCTCTCGAATTACCACGCGGGCGGCGGTCTGGTCGGCTCCCACTACACCGGGCTGCAGTTCCGCGGCGCGCGTGAGCTCCTGGATGAGCACGGGGACGCCGCCCTCGGCGTCAGCGGTCCCGGCGGGCGTCGGGGCGAGGCGGAGGTGCACGGGGTGCCGGCACCGTGGCTCGAGTGGTCGTGCCAGCACGATGGCTCGCTGCGTAGGACGAAGGTCCGGTTCGAGAGCCGCACCGGGCCGATCCCGTGGTTTGTGCGGGCGAAAAACCCGCTCGCCGCCTTCGCGTTTCACGCCGACGCTCCCGTGACCCTGCCCGCCGGCGGCGACCTGCTGCTCGACCACCGGCTCGAATTCCTCCGCGTATGAGCCTGCCCCGCCGCTCCTTCCTCCGCCACGCCGCCCTAGGTGCGGCCGGCCTTGGCCTCGCCCGTGGTGCCGACGCGGCCCTCCCGGAGTTCACCGCGGCGCGGCCCGAGCCGTTCTGGGAGGCGGTGCGCGCGCTCTACCCGCTGGAGGCGGGCTTCAGTTATTTCAACACCGGCAGCCTCGGCTCGACCCCGACGCCCGTCCTGGAGCGGGTCGCGGAGGTCACCCGCCGGCTGCAGGCCAAGGCCGAGCACGGCCACGCGCAGTTCACGGGCGCCCGCGCCGACGTGGCCCGTTTCCTCGGCGCGGACCCGGCCGAGGTCGCCTTCGTCCGCAACGCCACCGAGGCCAACGCCACCGTCGCGGCCGGCTTGCCCCTGCGCGCGGGAGACGAGGTGATCTTCGAGAGCCACGCCCATCCCGGCGGCTCGTTCCCCTGGCTGCAGGCGGCGCGCGGGCGCGGGGTGGTCGTGCGCACGTTCGAGCCCGACCCCCGTTCCGCCGCGGTGAACCTCGACCGCATCACCGCGCTGTGCGGCCCGCGCACCCGCGTCATCCAGCTCTCGCACATCACCGCGCCCACCGGGATCACGTTGCCGGCGCGCGCGGTGGCGGACCTCTGCCGGACCCGCGGGATCTGGTTCCACCTCGATGCGGCGCAGTCGGCGGGGATGGTGCCGGTCGACTTCGCCGCCCTCGGCTGCGACTCCCTTGCGGTCAGCGGGCACAAGTGGATCGGCGGCCCGCTCGAGACCGGCGTCCTCTGCGTGCGCCGCGCGCGGCAGGAGGAGCTGGCGCCGCCGCTGGTGGGCGCCTACTCCGGGGACCTCGACGCGAACGGCCGCTTCGCGCTGAGCGCGGGGGCGGTGCGGTACGAGTATGGCACCCGGAACGTCGCCACCGCGCTCGGGTTGGCCGAGGCGATGCGGCTGCAGGAGCGGATCGGCCGGGAGCGCATCGCGGCGCGGGGACGTCAGCTGGCCGCCCAGGCGCGGGCGGGGCTCGCGGCCCTGCCGGGCGTCGAGATCCTTTCCCCGGAACCGGGCGAGCTCGCCGCGGCGATGGTGACTTTCCGCACGGCCCGGATCCCGCACGACCGCCTCTTCGGCCTGCTCCTGCGCGAGAGGGGCATCCGCACGCGGCCCGTCACCGAGGAGAACCTCAACGCGCTGCGCGTCTCGACCCACCTCTGCAATTCCCCCGCGCAGGTCGATGCGCTGGTGGCCGCGGTCGGCGAGTTCCTGCGCCGGGAGGCCTGAAGCCGATGCCCGCCTCAGTCCACCTCGACCACCATCTCGATCTCGACCACCGCGCCGGCGGGGAGCGAGGCCACCCCGAGGGCGGCGCGGGCGTGCTTGCCGCGTTCACCGAACACGGCGACGAGGAGGTCCGAGCAGCCGTTCATCACCTGGGGCTGCGCGGTGAAGGTGTCCACGGCGTTGACGAACCCGCCGACGCGGACGACGCGCTTCACGCGGGCGAGCTCGCCGATCTCCTGCTTGAGCGTGGCCAGCAGCGCGAGGGCGGTGGCCTGCGCGGCGGCGTTGGCCTGCTCGGGCGTGGCGTTCTGGCCGACCTTGCCGGTGATCACCTTGCCGGCGGCGTCGCGCGGGATGTGGCCCGCGAGGAAGACGAGGTTGCCCGAGCGGACCGCGGGCACGTAGTTGGCGATCGGGGCGCTCACCGGCGGGAGCTTCAGGCCGCGCGCGGCGAGGCGGGCCTCGGGGGTTTCGGCGCCGGCCGCTCCGGCGGGCACGGTGGCGGCGAGGGCGAGCGTGAACAGCAGGCAGGGGAGGGGGCGCATTACCGCAACTTGGCGCGATGACCTGGAACGCACGATCCTTTTTTGCCGGCGCCCTCGCGCTTGCGGCCGTCCTCTCCGGGCAGGCCGCGGAGGCGCCCCGGCACGACCTGCACCTGCTCGTCAACCTGAGCGGCCCCGGCTCCGGCATCATCGGGCGGGCGGGCCCGGCCCGCAGCGGCCTCTACCGCTCGGCGGACCGGGCCACCTTCGAGCACGTCGGCCCGCACCATATCCGGATGTTCCACCTGACCCACGACCCGCGGGACGCCCGGGTCGTGTACGTCGCGGCGCTCGACGGCCTGCTCCGCTCCCCCGACCGGGGCCGCACCTGGCGGATCACCACGAGCTGGGATATGACCGAGGGCAAGGCGGTGGGGTTTGATCCGGCGCAGCCGGCGCACCTTTACCTGGCCCTGCCGGACGGCATCGCCTTCTCGCCCGACGGCGGCGGCACGTGGGAGCGGCGGCAGGCGGGCATCACGCGCGCCTACACCAACGCGCTGGTGGTGGACCGCACCCGCCCCGGCCGCGTGCTCGCCGGGTGCGAGCTGGGGATCCATCTCTCGGACGACGCCGCGCACACGTGGCGCCGGGTCCAACCCACGGCCAAGGTGACCTACGACCTGCGGCAGTCCCCGCACGATCCGCGCGCGTTCGTCGCCGCGACTTCCGCCGACGGCCCGCTCGCCTCGGCGGACGGCGGGGAAACGTGGCGCGAGCTGCCGGGCATCGGCCGGGAGCGCACGCTCCACAACCTCGTGTACGATCCTTCCACCCCGGGGCGTCTGGTCCTGTGCGGCTGGGGCGTCGGCGTGCAGGTGTCCGAGGACGGTGGTTTGACCTGGGCGGACCGTTCCGCCGGCCTGCCGCGGCGGGAAATCTGGAGCGTGGCGGTCGACCCCGATTTCCCGGGCCGGCTCTACGCGGCGCCCTTCCAGGAGGACGTGTACGCCTCGGACGACCTCGGCCGCACCTGGCGCCCGTTGTCCTTCGGCAAGGCGACGGTGTTCGCCCTTGGTTTCCTGCCCCGCCCCGCCCAATGAAGCGCGCGTTCCCCGGCCTGTTCCTCCTCGCCCTCCTGACCGCGTGGCCCGGCCGGGGTTCGGCCCAGCCCGCGCACACGGGCCCGATGCCCTCCGGGCGGCCCGAGCCCGAGGCGTTCCTCCGGCGCGAGGCTTACCTGGCGCGGCGCGACGAGGCCGTGCGTTGGCGCGCGGCGCAGACCCCGCTGGCCTCCGCGGGCCTCGCCGACCTCGCGGCCCGCCTCGCCCTGAGGCAGGACGCGGCTGGCGTCTCCGCGCGGCTGATCGAGGTGCTGCGGGCGCCCTCGGGGGATATGTTCTGGATGTTTCCCGTCACCTGCATCGCCTACCTCGGGCGCGAGCAGCTGACCCCGGAGGCGCAGGCGGCGCTGCGCGAGGCGTGGCGCACTTACCACCCCCTGCGCGGCGACACCGAGAACCACTGGGTGATGTACTACTCCTCGATGCTGCTGATGGCCCAGTTGTGGCCCGGCGAGCCGGGGGAGCGGTGGTTCAACGGCAAGAGTTCCACCGAGATCGCCGCCGAGGCGCGCGCGTGGCTCCTGCACTGGATGGACCTCGCCACCACCATCGGGCAGGGCGAGTACGACTGCACCCACTACATCGGTGAGTACCTGATCCCGATGCTTTACCTGAGCGTCTGGGCGCACGACCCGGAGATGCGGCAGCGCGGGCGGATGATGATCGATTACATCCTGGCCGACTTTGCCGTCGATTCCCTGCAGGGGATGTACGTCGGAGCCCACGCGCGCACGGACGACAAGACCGTGCTTGAGCGCTGGAACGGCCTCTCGTCCTTCTTCGCGTGGCTCTGCTTCGGCAACACGGTGCCGCCCGTCGGCTACGGCGGCTGGGGGATGTTCTTTGCCGTCGTGGCCCAGCATTACGAGGTCCCCGAGGTCATCCACCGGATCGCCACCGACCGCGCCGGACCCTACCTTCACCGAGAGCGCAAGCGGACCCGCCACCGCTGGCGCAACAGCGACGTCCGCAACGCCCCGGTCTACAAGACGACCTGGGTCGGCCCCGACTACGCCGTCGGCTCCGACCAGGGCGGGCTCCTCCAGCCGATCCAGCAGCACTCCTGGGGCCTCACGTGGGCGGTGCCGGACCCGCGGGGCGTGCACAACACGATCTTCGCCAACCAGCCCTTCTTCGGGGCGCAGGAGCTGATGATGTACTTCACCGAGATGCCGGACTGGATGCCCGCCTCCGTGACGTTCCAAGGCAAGCCCACCTACACCAGCGAGGCGAAGCTTCTCGGCGGCTCCCCTTACGAGCAGATCTTCCAGCAGGACGACACGGTGATCGCGTTGCACCGCATCGCGGCGGACGCGCCCTTCATCCAGGTGAACGGCTTCTTCTCGAAGGATCTCGCCCGCGCCGAGGAGGACCCCTCCGGCTGGATCTTCGCCCAGGGTGGGCGCACCTACGTGGCCTTCCGGCCGCTCGCGCCCTACGAGTGGGTGCCCATCGAGGGCGGTGGCCGGCGCCTGCGCTCCCCGCACGCGCGCAACGGCGTCATCCTCCAGCCCGCCTCCGCCGCGGATTTCCCCTCGTGGGACGCCTTCAAGGCGGCCGTCCGCGCGCTGCCGCTGGAGGTGCGGCTCGAGCCCGTCCCGCGGGTCGCCTTCACCACGCTCCGCGGCCGGCGGGTCGAGTGCGCCCACGGCGAGGCGCCCCGGGTCGACGGGCGCGTCATCGACCACGCCGCGGAGTGGCGGCTCTTCGCGGGTCCGTACCTCAACGCGGAGGTCGGCAGTCGCCGGCTCGAGCTCACCCACGGGCGGCTGAGCCGGGTGCTCGATTTCAACACGCTCACGATCACCGATGCGGTCCGTCCCTGAACCCGTGCGGCGGGCCACGCTCGCGCTCGCGTTGGTCGCCACCGCGCTCGCGGCGGACCCGGCGCCCGCGCCATCCCCGGCCGCCGCCGCCCACGCCTTCCTGGAACGCCTCGCCGACGAGGTCGGGCCGCGCCTCACCGGCAGCCCCGGCAACGCGGCGGCGCTCGACCGCCTTGAGGCCGAGTTGCGCGCGCTGGGTCTGGCGCCGGAGCGCCAGCCCTTCACCGCCCCGGGGTGGATCCGCGGCGACGACGAGGTCGAGGTGCTCGCCCCTTTCGCGCGCCGGCTGCGCGTCGCGGCGCTCGGCTTTTCCCAGGCGCACCCGGCGCTCACGGGGGAACTGGTGGACATCGGCCTCGGCCGGCCCGGCGACTACCCGGCGGGTGAGTTGCGCGGGCGCGTCGGCCTGCTGGCTTCCGGTTCGCCGCTGCCGGCCGCGGATTACGTCGGGGCGGCGGCCGCGCGCGGGCTGGCCGCGATCCTGTTCATCAATCGCGAGGGCGGGGGCCAGTTGCTCGCGCGCACCGGCTCGCCCGCGGGCCAGCCGCTGCCGCTTCCGGTCTACTCGATCGCGCAGGAGGAGGGCCGCTGGCTCGGGCGCCTCGTGGCGCGCGGGATCCCGGTGCGTTTGCGCGTCGAGACCCGTTCCCGCTGCGTCCCGGTCGCGACCGCCAACCTCCGCGTCGTGCTCCCCGGCCGCGCCCCGTCGCGGGTGATCGTCGGGGCGCACCTGGATAGCTGGGACCTCGGGCAGGGCGCCCTGGACAACGGCATTGGTGTCGCGCAGCTCCTCGCCCTAGCCCGCGCGCTGGCCGGCGCGCCCCGCCACCACGCGGTGGAGCTCATCTGGTTCAACGGCGAGGAGCAGGGCCTGCAGGGTTCCCGCCACGCCGCCGCCCTCCTCGGCGCCACGCCCGTCGTCGCGATGCTCAACCTCGATATGATCGGCGTGCCCGTCGCGGTGAACGCGCTCGGCGACGACGCGCTGGTGCCGTATCTTGAGCGCTGGAACGCCGCGCGCCCTGCCGGGCTGCGGCTGCCCAAGGGCGTCGAGAACACCAACTGGATGGGCAGCGACCACACGCCCTACCAGCTCGCCGGCGTCCGCGCCCTCACCTTCAACGCGCCCCTCCCGCGCGAGGCCGTGCGGCATTACCACGACCTCGCCGACACCATCGACAAGGTGACGCCGCAACTGCTCGAGGACTCGGTGGCGGTGATCCTCGACCTCGTGCGCGCGCTGGCGGAAGAGCCCGGCCTCGACGCGGCGCGACGCCCGGCGGCGGAGACGGATGCCCTCTTCACGCGCTTCGGCCTCGATGCCCGCCTCCGCGCCTTCGGGCTGCGCCGGCCGGCCGCGGGTGGCGGCTGAAGCGGGCGCTTTGACTCCGCCGCGATTCCCGCCAGCTTCCGGCCATCCCCGCCTTACGATGCGCCTCCGCCTCCCGCTCCTTGTTGCCGCCCTCCTCCTGCCGATGACCTCCCCGCTCGCCGCCGCCGCCCCGCAACTCGCCTCGCTGGTCGTCGGGGGCGGTTGCTTCTGGTGCACCGAGGCCGCCTATGAACTGCTGCCCGGGGTGAAGACCGTCGTCAGCGGCTACGCCGGCGGCCACGTGCCGAACCCCACCTACGAGCAGATCTCGACCAAGAAGACCGGCCACGCCGAGGTCATCCGTATCGACTACGATCCGGCCGTGGTCTCGCTCGAGCGGCTGCTGGACTATTTCTGGCAGGTGCACAACCCGACGCAGGTCGGCGGCCAGGGGAACGACATCGGGCCCCAGTACCGGTCGGTCATCCTCTACGCCGATGCCGTGCAGAAGGAGGCGGCGGAAAAGTCCCGTGCCCGCGCGGCCGCGACATTTCGCGACCCGATCACGACCGAGATCGCGCCGCTGGAGCGGTTCTGGGAGGCCGAGGCCTACCATCAGGATTACTTCCGCCGGAACCCCAACGCGGGTTACTGCGCCTACGTGATCGCCCCGAAGGTGAAGAAGCTCCGCGAGCAGCTCACCAAGGAGAAGCAGCCCTGAACGGGGCCGCCGCCGCCCCGCGGGTCACGGTGCTCCTGCCGGCCCGGGACGCGGCCGCCACCCTCGGCCGCGCGGTCGCGAGCATCCGCCACCAGACGTTTCCCGGCTGGGAACTGCTGGTGGTCGACGACGGGTCGGTCGACGGCACGACGGAGCTCCTCGCGGCGCTGGCCCGGGACGAGCCGCGCCTGCGCGTCCTCCGGCGACCGCGCGAGGGCCTGGTCGCCGCCCTCAACGCCGGCTTGGCCGCGGCGCGCGGGGAACTGGTCGCGCGGATGGACGCAGACGACGAGGCGTTGCCGGAGCGGCTCGCGGCCCAGGTGGCTTGGCTCGATGGCCCGGAGGGCCGGGCCCACGGCGTCGTGAGCTGCCTCGTGGAGCACGCGGGCGACGCCGCGGCGCAGGCGGGTTACGCTCGGCACGTGGCGTGGCTGAACGGTCTGCTCACCCCGGAGCGGATGGCGCTCCGCCGGTTTGTCGACGCGCCCGTCGCCCATCCGAGCGTGGTGTTCCGGCGCGAGCTGGTGGCGCGGCACGGTGGCTACCGCGCGGGCGATTTCCCGGAGGATCACGAGCTGTGGCTGCGGTGGATGGACGCGGGTGTGGTCTTCGGCAAGGTGCCGCGCGTGCTGCTGCGGTGGCACGACCTGCCGGGGCGGCTCTCGCGGACGGACGCCCGCTACGCGCCGGAGGCCTTCTTCCGGCTGAAGGCCGGTTGGATCGCCCGTTGGCTCCGGGCCCGGCCCGCCCTCGCGGCGCGGCCGCTCCTCGTCTGGGGCGCGGGGCGCCCGACCCGTCTCCGCGCCGCCGCGCTCGCGAGCCACGGGCTGCGCGTCGCGGGGTACGTGGACGTCGATCCGGCCAAGGTCACGCCGGCACTGGGCGGCCGCGGGCCGCCGGTGTGGTCCCCCTCGGCGCTGCCGCCCCCGGGCGGGGCGTTCGTCCTCGCCTACGTCTCCTCGTCGGGAGCGCGGGAGCTGATCGCGGCCGACCTCGGTGCCCGCGGCTGGGTGGAGGGGCGCGACTTCCTGTTGTGCGCGTGAACCGCGCGGGCCGGCTCAGCGGAGCTCGCGCAGGAGGAACGTGTAGGCCAGCGCCTGCATCCGCGCGAGCTGGCGGTTGTCCGCGGCGCCCCCGTGGCCGCCCTCGATGTTCTCGTAGTACAGGACCGGGTGGCCCTGCTCGAGCATCCGCGCGGCCATCTTGCGGGCGTGGCCCGGGTGCACGCGGTCGTCACGGGTCGAGGTCGTGAATAGGACGCGCGGGTAGGTGACCCCGGCGCGCACGTTGTGGTAGGGCGAGTAGCGCGCGAGGTGCGCCCACTCGGCGGGCTCGTCCGGGTTGCCGTATTCGGCCATCCAGGACGCGCCGGCGAGCAGCCGGTGGTAGCGTCGCATATCGAGCAGCGGCACTTGGCAGACGACCGCGCGGAACAGGTCGGGACGCTGCACCATCACGGCGCCGACGAGGAGCCCGCCGTTGCTGCCGCCCTGGATCCCGAGGTGGCGCGGGGAGGTGACCTTCCGCCGCACGAGGTCCTCGGCCACCGCGATGAAATCATCGTACGCGCGCTGGCGCCGGTCCTTCAGCGCCGCCTGGTGCCAGGCCGGACCGAACTCGCCGCCGCCCCGCAGGTTGGCGAGGACGAACACGCCGCCCTGCTCAAGCCACGCCGCCCCCATCCCCGCGCGGTGGTTCGGGGTCTGCGAGATCTGGAATCCGCCGTACCCGTAGAGCAGCGTCGGGTTGCGGCCGTCCGCCGCGAGGCCCTTCCGCGCGACCTGGAAGTACGGGATCCGCGTGCCGTCGGCGGAGACGGCCTCGTGCTGCGTGAACTCCAGGGGCGCGGCGGCGAAGAACGCCGGCAGTTGCCGGAGCAGCTCGGGCGCGCCCCCGCCGATCTCCCCGCGGAACAGGCTGGGCGGGGTGAGAAAGTCGTCGGCCTGGAGCCAGAAGGCGTCCGAGCTTTCGTCCTCACGGCTGGCCGTGGCGTGCCCGAAGTCGGCACCGGGCAGGGGCCGACGGTCCCAGCCGCCTCCCGGCTTCGGCGTCGCCACAAAGATCCGGCTGCGCACGTTGGCGAGGGTGTTGATCAGCACGTGCCCGCGGGTCGTGCTGTAGCCGGCGAGGGCCTCCCGCGGGCCGGGGGCGAAGAGGATCGCGAAGTCCCGGTCGCCGGCGAGGAACCTTGCCCACGGCAGCGCGAGCAGCGCCCCCGCCGGGAAGGTCCGCCCGCCGACCGCCCAGTCCTTGCGCAGGGTGACGAGCAGGTGCTCGCGCCAGGTGCCGAGGCGGACGTCCGCCGGCAGGTCGAGCCGCTCGAACTTCCCCTCGCGTCCGAGGAAGTGCTCCGCGGTGAAGAAGGTGGTCCCGCGGCGCGCGAACTCGCGCCGGAAGCCGGGCTCGAACGTGGTGTAGACCGAGGCGCTGACGTCGGTGGAACGGCCCTCGAAGACCAGCGGGGCCTCCGCCAACGGCGTGCCGCGGCGCCAGAGGCGGGCCTGCCGGGCGTAGCCCGAGTCGGTGAGGCTGCCGGGGCCGAAGTCCGTCCCGACGTAAAGGTGGTCGCGGTCGCGCCAGGCGACCTGGGTCTTCGCCTCGGGCAGCTTGAAACCGTCGGCCACGAACGCCTTGGCCACCGGGTCGAACTCCCGCACCACGACCGCGTCGGCGCCCCCGCGCGACAGGCTGATCAGGCAGCGGTCCAATGCGGGCTCGAGCCAGCTGGATCCCTTCCAGACCCAGTTCTCGCCTTCGGCCCGCCCGAGGGCGTCGAGATCGAGCACGGTCTCCCAAGCGGGCTCCGGCTTACGGTACTCCGCGAGCGTCGTCCGCCGCCAGAGGCCGCGGGGGTGGGCGGCGTCCTGCCAGAGATTGTAATAGTGGTCGCCGCGGCGGCTGACGTAGGGGATGCGGGCGCGGGAATCGAGGATCCCGAGCAGGCGGTCGCGCAGGGGCGCG